>ULNA01019325.1_pt1 | contig 85322 bp, 112 predicted proteins | sample 1951801 | NCBI WGS metagenome assembly ULNA01 (sample SAMEA4835565, study PRJEB28245) | human gut metagenome | biome: gut microbiome; material: fecal sample | place: Denmark | collected 2008
TTAATTTATGTTTAATACTATCTTTTTCACCACTACTATTTGTTTTAAGTCTTAATAATGGAATATTATATTTAGATAATATATTTCTTTTTAATTTATCTCTTTCATATTGTTGTGTACCTTCTTTATGATATTTATATCCATCAACTTCTATTGCTAAAACTGGCTTCTTACTTATCTCGTTATATATAAGAAAATCAATGTGGGTATTATTATTAGATGCATATCTTTTTTCTTCATCTGTTAATAATGATTTATCCTTTATTAATGTATTCATTGGTTGTATAAACATAAAATCTAAATTCTCATATTCTGCTATTATATCTTTTAGTAAATTGTAAATAATATTTTCTGAATCAAATTTTGATACTCTTTTATGTTTTTTAAAATATTCTATTCTTTCACTTTCATATTGTTTATATAGTAAATCAAATACAGAACTTATCTTACTTTCCTCTACATCCATATTAATATATTTTGTATATTCAATAAAGTCTAATATATTTGTATTAGTTATCTCATTTCCAGTTACTATAAAAACGAGCTTCTTTTTAGCTCTTGATATAGCTACATTTAAAATATTAGGATTACCTACAAAATCAGATATATTATCATCTACTGTAGATATAATTATTACATCTTTTTCTCTACCTTGAAATTTATGTACTGTACTTACTTCTATATTTTTGATATCTTTTTTAATCAAATTAACTTGGTTATTGTAAGGCGCTATTATACCAATATCAATTGTATCTTGATTAACTAATTCATCTTTAATTATATCTATTTGTCTTTGATTAGTTTTTTCTCTGGAATGATTACCTTTATTTGTTTTTATAACTTTAATTACATCTTCTTCATTCATATCTTCAGTCATAATAATTAATTCATTATTATAAAATTTTTTATTACAAAAATTAATTATTTTAGGATGACATCTATAATGTTCTTTTAACATTACTTTAGGTACATCAATAACAGTTTTTTTAATGCTACTTAAAAAACTATTTATACTATAACTATAATTTTCATCAATATTATATTCTTTGAATATTTGATTAGTTTTTATTGCTATATCATTTGGTATAACATTTGGTAATTGTTTTTCATCGCCAATTACAACAGCATATTTAGATGAAGACAACGCTAAAGTTCCAGTTACAACATCTATTTGACTGGCTTCATCCATTATTATATAATCAAATTTCATATTATCATCAAAAGTATTTCTTGAAGAATATGTAGTACTTAATATAACTGGATAATCTTTTAAAAATAAATTGTAATTTTTAGAAATTTCATTTTTAGTATATACTTTTCTTTTATTTTTATATTTTATAGATAAAGATTTTTTTAAATAATCCATAGATAAAGATATGAATTCTTGTTCAACATTTTTATTTTCTTCTACAAAATGTTTTTCATTATTTATTTTCTCTTCTAATACTTTTATCTCATTTTTGTATAATTCATTTTGAATACTATTTATAATTATTTCTATATTATTATTATAAAATTCAAAAGTACCTATTCGATATATAAAAACATATTTCATTTTATTTAGAAATGATATTTCTTCTAAATTTAATAATTCATTCCATATAACATGTAATTTTTTATAATTTATTCTTTTTATATCAAGAATTTTTTTAGTTTGAAACTTTAAATTATCTTTAAAATGATCATATTCTAAAAATAATTCATTTTTTCTTTGAACCATTGTAGCAATAAATTGTTTACTATTATAAATTCTTTTTACTATTTCTCTATTGTTATCTAACTTTTCTTTTATATCTTTTATTTCTATATTCTCGTATTCTGTAAAAGATGGGATTTCTATTTTCTGATTTTGAATAAATATTTCTTTATTTGAAGCTTTTCCAAGTAATGCTGTTATAAACTCCAGATTGTATTTTGTTAATTTTTCTTCTATATTTTCTATAGCTGTATTGTTATTTGATACAACTTGACAATTCATATTTCTTATAATTATATTAGCTATTATATTCAAAATAGTTTGTGTTTTGCCTGTACCAGGTGGACCTTCAATTACACTTATTTTATTATTGATAGCATTTTCTACCGCAATATATTGACTGCTATTACATCCAAATGGAAATATTAAATCATTTATATTATCATTTCTTTTAATTTCAGTATTCATTTTTAAATAATTAGAAAGAGCTGAATCTAAACTATCAATATTTACTTTTTTCATTTGTTCACATAATAACTTTTTACCAGTTTCTGTACTTAATGAAATTATTTCTGATATTTTTTTCATATAATTTATAACACTTGTATTATTAGGAACTTTTTTAAGTTGAGTGCTGTCATATTCATCCCAATGATTACTAAAAACTACTTGATAATATTTTATTCTATATCTAGTATTTTCATATACTTCTTTTATATCATTTAAAATAACACCGTTCAAATAAAATAAATTTTTACTTAAATCCACTTTATTAAAATCATCTAAAATTTTTATTCTTCTTGCTTCATATGGATAAAATTTATAATTATTGTTATATTGAATGTAATAAACATTTTTAGAACTATTATAATTATAACTTCTTACTTTAGTTGAAATCATTTTACCATCTAGAAATATCATTCTTCTCAATCGAATCACCTAGTAATAGTATAACAAATTTAAAAGTATCTTTCTATATAATCAATTTATTAGAACTATATTCATTCAAATTAAAATAGGCTTTTATAAGCCTATTCTTTTAACATCTAAACTAATCTTCATCAAAGAAACCAATTAATTTATTTTTAGATTCATTATAGCAATCTTTTTTTAAATATTCTTTTACATTTTCATATGAAGTTTTATACATAGTTATGATTCATATCTAATTCATTTTTGTAACCTAATTCTGCTAGTTTTAGAAATATATATGATAAATCTAAATTAGTTGGCATACTACCACTGATAGATATTTCTCTACCTAATGCAAAACATAAACTTGGATATATTCTTAATTCTTCATTATCTAATATATTTTCAATACTAAAATCATCATCAAGTATATACTTTGTTGCCATATTATAGTAGTAATTTGACATTTCTGTATTTTTTAATTTCCATTTATCACTACTATAAATATCCCTAACTTATATGCTGCATCTATATTTCCCATTTCGGCCGCTAATATAAAATATGTTAAAGCAAGTGATGTATTTGATTCAATGCTTCTTTATATTCACTTCTATATATAATTCAGCACCTTTATTTAATATATATGATGAATCAACTGTAAGAACTGTTTTAAAATCTATTTCAGTTAATTTCATAATTTTTATTCCGTTCTTTTATTGTATTTTAAATATTTCATTATTGATTAATGAACTACTTAATTTTTTACCTCTCTTAGTTATTTTCTTATATGTATTAAAAGTACTATAATCTTTTAAATTAATAATATTGTTACTCTTCTCAATATTATCTAATCTCCACATTAACTTTAAATTTCCTATTTTATTTAATACTTGATTTAAAAATATATCATAATCCATACCATCATAAATACCAGGCACTTCAAAGTCATTGTTTTCTTTTAATTTCAATATTCTCTTATTCTTAATAACAACTGAATAATAGAAACAATTTTTATCATCTTTTTCTGGGTTTTGAGGTAATATATGATCTATATTAATTGAATCTTTATTATTAATAATGTAACTAGCTTTATCATAATCAATTTTACCTGTTTCATTTGAGAATTCATATGCTGACAATAAAACTCTTGATGCCGCTCTTTCACCTTTATCCGAATAACCTATATAATTATTTATATTTATTTCAATTATTTCACTATTAATTCCATTAATAATTAAATTATTTTCAAATTCAGATATTATATCATTTACGTTATACCCATTTTCAAAAATATTGTTCATGATTGTTTCAAAAGCTTTAATTGAATCTTTGCTATCACGATTAGAAAGTGTTTGAAAACTAAACATATAACTAAAACAAGTTTTTATTACATTTGTTAAATCTTTTTTATCTAAATCATTATCTTTATATTCACAATATGTTCTAAAGATTAATGGACTGGGATGTTCATATTCTAATAGTTTTAAACAATCAGTATAGTATTTAAACTTTGGACTATTAATTAAATAGCTAGACTTGTTATTCATAATATTATAGTTTTCTACTTTTTGTTCAAGATCATCTATAAATTTCTTTAATGCTTCGCCTAAATCATCTTGCTTATAATATTGCATTAAGGTATAATCTAATGTTCTAAAATATTTAGCACTTAATCCTACTCTATAATATTTTATATACGCCTTTAAAAATACATACATATAGTCTTCTAAGTTATCTGCGGTTTTCTTTATTAAATCGCCCCACTTTTCTAAGTATGTATCATAATCTTTTTCGGTAATATTTTGAAATATATAGCTCTTTATTAAATCTATTTGATCAAGTTGTTTACCTTTACTATTTATTGATTCAAAGATTTCAAATAATTTTTTTATATTATTTTTATCAATACATATAGTAATAAACTTTAAATTATCATTAATAAAATCAATAAAATTTAATAAGTTTTCTTCTTTACTTTCTATTCCAGATTTATTTATTATCTTATCGGTAACATTTTTATAAATTGTTTTTAGATTAGATATTATTCTTGATTCTAGTCTATTTTTACATTTGTATGAATCTATTTCTTTAAAAACAGTATTAGATTCTGAATATTCTAAAAAACAGTCAAATATATGTTTCATTACTTTCTGTTCAATTCCACCAGAAGTTAGTAATGGTTCTTCTTTATTAGAATCCCTACCATTTGTTTCTTTCCATAAGTTTCCTTTTAATGTTAAAACTGCTCTATCACTTTCTAAGTTATATCTTACAGCATAATAATATAAAACTAATAATGTTAAACTTAATGTAGTTATACGTTGTTGACCATCTATAATTGAATAATCAAATATACTAGTCTTTATTTGTCTATTTAATGATAAGTATACAGTTCCAATAAATAGCTCTTCATCTGGCTTATTGTAATAATAATTCATTATGTCATTGAATAATTCATTTATTTCTTCAGTTCCCCAACTATATGGTCTTTGAAAAACAGGTATTGAAAAACTATTTCTAAAAAGTATACTTAAATTTTCCACTTGTGGTGGTATTGAAAATAATTTATTGTTCATTGTACTTCTCCTTTGTTAGTTATAATTATAACAGATATTTATTTCTTTTATAACATTTTTTAATCATGAATTTTATTATCAATTAATTTTAAAATTCTTGAATTTTCTTTAAATATTTCTAAGAAAAAGTTAATTGTATCATCACTCGTAAATAAACATGCTGGAATTCTATAAACAAGCATTGTTCCTATTAAAAACTCATGTTTGCCTATAGTATAGCAATAATTTTTTCCATTATAAATTAATATGCCATGATTTTTCTTTGTTTCGTCAGTTTGTTTCGCTGGATATACAACTACACCTTTTGATTTTAATTTATTAATTAATTTTTTTAAGTCAATTTTAAAATATATTTCATATTCACGTCTTATAATTTTTTTGTAATCGCTCATACTCCATTTCAGCATATATGGTCTATATACATTAGAATCAAAAAGAAAATCATCATAACTAAATATTGATTGATCATCAGTTGAATAACTATTATAAATTTTTGTAAATTTTTCTTCATTGTTTATTGGTTTAAAATTATTATTAACTATTAAGTAGCTTACACAATCATCAACCTTACTTTCTATATGCTTTTTTCTTTTTAATAAAATCAAATCTCTTTTTAATTTATTTTTAAACGTTTTTACTTTGATGATATTTTTAGGGTATCTACCATGAATAATAGGATGTGAAAACAATTTGTTATCAATTATTTTATGTTTTTCTAATTGTCTTTTAATTCTTTCTATCTGTTTCTTTTCTTTTTCATTTAAATAGCCTTCGCATTCCTGTCCCATTGCTATTTTAATTATTTTTAGGCTATTGATTGAATTTGTTTCTTTTAATTCAATATAATCTATCATACTTCTTTTATTTTTATTATAAATAATATCACCACAATCTAAATTTATTGAACATAAATCACATACTACATAATATGCCTTCTCCTCTTTAAACCTATGCTTAATTTCGTCTATATACTTTTTAACTTGATTATAGTCATAAGTACTATTTTCTTTATATTCAAGAAATAATATACTAAACATTCCGCAATCATCGTTACACATGTATTTTATTACTATATCATCAATTAATGTATGATAAAGTTTTTTAGTAAAAATATAATCTTCATATAAAGTATTTATTTGTCTTCTTGTTTCATATAATTCCTCTTTTCTAATAATTTTACAATTGTTTATTTCTTTTATATTTTGAGTAATCTGTACTATTGTGTTTAAAGATTCGTTTATTATCTCTTGAAGTTTAATTATTTTCTTTTTTGAACAATATTTTTTATGCAGTTTTTTATATATAATATAATATTGTTTTACATAATAATTTAATATCAAACCATAGTCTTTTAGTCTTTCATAGCATTCTCTGTTAGACATTTTATTTTCTCCTTTTAATTACTTTTTAACATATCTAAAGTAGTTTTATCCCTTTTTCCGCTATAAAACTTATCTATTATTTTACCAAATATTTTTTTTCTGGAATAGAATATTCAAATAATGTCATACATGAATTTAACTTAAGATAGTCTGGATAACCAAATATATTTTCTATACTATCATCTAATTTATATAATTCATTACATATTTCAATCATATTGTTTCTTAAATATGGATTTCTCATATATTCAATCACTTCATTAACACTATCAAGTCCATAATATTCTGAATTATAACTCTGACCTAAACCTTTTAATTGTGGAAATATATACCATATCCAGTGAGTTCTTTTATATCCATCTTTTATTTCAGAAAGTGCTACTTCATAATAAAGTTCCTGCATTTTAATAAATCTATCTATATCATACATATTTCTTCCTCTCTAATTACATATTATCATATAATTACTAATTTACTTGTGCTTTTTATTAACATTTTTATTTACAATATACTTTACATCAACATTTTTAATAAAAATACACATATTACATAATAAATATGATATTACCTATAAACAAGTTATTAACATTTGATTTACAATAATTATTTTAATTTACATAGATAACAAAAAACAGAATATATTTATCCATCATATCCTGTTCTTATTTCATATTCCCTATCATTAGCCGGATTATAATATTCATCACATACAATTCTTCCATCTTCATCATCATAACAAACCATATCATTATTAGCATTTCTATTACTATTACTAGAAGAACCATCATCATTTACTATTAACACAACAATCATTCCAACTATAATTATAAATATTATCCATTCAAAAGTTACCCTTTTATCTAAAATACCTTTTTCTTTTTTCATACACACACCTACCAAATTTATTGACTATATTATACTATAAATATATGTAATTTTCAATAATGACTAAATTTTCCATTAAAAAGAGGATACTGTATTTACAAAATTGAAGTGATAAAGTAAAATTAATCTCTTTTGTTTTATATAATTATTTATCTTTTTTTCTAAACTTTACTTCTAACACTATTCCTTTATCTTTTTTGTTTATATCTTGTGATGCTTCAATTAACTGATATGTTCCATCGCCAAATATAATACCATTTAATATTCTTTTAACATTAAGATATATTCTTCTTTCATTTATATCTGTATTTAATACATATGTGGTAAAACTTTCACCAGTTTCTTTATCAAAAGTTTCATCCATTTGCTCTATAGCAATATCTTTTAAAGCTTGTGGCGAATCATCATATTTAATAACTTTATCAAGTATATTAAGTTCTCTTGCTACAAAATATAAAAGACAGTCAGATCCTAAAATAGTATCAGTTGATAAAATATAATCATATGATTCATTTATAGCTCTTTCATATTTTTCTTTTTCTATTCTCTCATTATGTTTTTCAAAGTTATCAATAATTCTTTTTGTTTCCTCTTTTACTTCATCTAAAATATTTAAATGTACACATGTATAACTTGCTAAAGATGAATCATATTTTTCAATAAAACTAACATAAAAACTATTTAATTTAGTTCTACTTATTTCATCCTTAGTTTTAAATTGTTTATGTAACATATCTTCTAAACTCTTATTGTTTTCATGGATTATATCATTTATCATTCTTTTAGCAAAGTAATTTAAAGTCTCCTCGTATCCTTTATATTCCGCGTAAATATAGCAAAAACCCATACCAAAATATTCTAAAATTTCTTTATCTTCTTCACTTTTCTTATATAATTCAATTATTAATTTTTCTTTATCATATTTAGCAAAAGGCACAAGAAAATATTTTTTATTTAATGATTTGTTTCCTTTTGTTATCTCAAACATTATTGTATAAATTTCAGTTGTTTCAAGTTCTTTTCCAACATGACTTAAAAAATAATCAGCAACTTCACATACAAAATCTATTTTATGCTTAAATTTTATTATTAAATATTTAACAAATTCATAATCACATTTAACTTTATCAGAACATAAATTATAGAAATTATTGTCCCCTGATACACTAATAACCTGCATCATAAAATCTTTATCATTTTCAAGTTCATCAATATCATATATAGTTATATCTTCACTATTGATATATCTATTTATTAATTCTCTACTATATTTTTTCACTTTAAACACCCCTAATTAAGTTGAAATATATTATATACAAAATATTAAAAAAGTCAAATAAAAAGCACACAATTATAGAACAATTCCAACACCTAACTTTTTATTAGATTATCTAAAAAAGTTATATGATGAATGTAGCACTTATTATAACTTCAATGATAATTGGTATGTATTTGGAGATGTAGATTCAATGGCAGATACTACTTTAAGATATAGAAATACTGATAATGCATTTAAAACTGGTGTTAAAGTAATTAGAATTCACGATTTTAGACATAGTTGTGCTTCACTATTAATTGTTAGTGGGGCTAATATAACTCTAGTAGCTAAATATTTAGGGCATACTAAAATAGAAGAAACTTTGAACACTTATACACATCTATTCAGCTCCGCTTTAAATGAAGTTGTTGACTTAATTGATAAATTAGAATAAAAAAAGTCAGGATTTCTCCTAACTTATTTAATCTTCATTTAGTTCTAATAGCTCATATTTGTTCATATGAACTATTCTTTCTTCTCTGATTTTATTATTCAATTGATATTCTTGATAATCTTGTAATAATTCATTTAATTTTTCTTTTGATAATAGATTTTTTGTTTTTCTGTAATCTGACAATTCTGAAAATAATTCGATAGTTAATTTTGTATTCAATTGAGCATAACTGTCTTCGTACAATACTGTTTCTTTTGGATTATCCGAATCGATATATTTATTATATGGATAATACAAATTCTGAAGTTTGCCCGCTGTTTTATCTATTGCTATGACTTCTATGTAATCATCTTTAATATCAGCTATTAACATTGGATGCCTTATATTAGATACTTTATCAATTTGATATCTAACTTTTAACCATAGCACTTGACCTACTTTTAAATCATGTTTCATATATCTAATGCTGCTATTAAACCTTTATATCGCTTTTTATACTCTTCTATATTATCTTCAATATGCATTACAGGTGCATCGTAAGTTTGCGAACTTAACTTCTGCCATTCTGGATCTTCATGCGTGATGTCAATCAATTCTTCATATGAAGCATTTTCTAAAGAAAAAAATATTTTATCTAAAAAATCCTTGGTTTGATCATCTATTATACTTTCATTTGATTTTCCTGTTAATCTTCCATAAGAGTTCATAATATCTTCCACTACAGGTCCATTATCATATGCGCAAAAATTATCTTCAAATAATTTACAATCATATTTAGCTAAATGAACAACTTGTGATAGAAATAAATACTTATTTAATCTTGCATTTCCTTCATAAAATTTCCTGTCATTGTATACCACAACATTTTTATTAAATAATCTTCTATCTGGATCTTTAGAAAGAAAATATTCAGCAACATTTTTTGCAGTTATCATATTATCAACCTCCTATCCTAATAATATTCTATCAAAAATATAATATTATGTAAAGGAACTAAATTGTAAGTTATTATACATCATTATAAAAAAAATACAATATTTCTTTAGAAATATAAAAAATGGGTACCTAATACATATATCAAATGGCATAAAGCCCTTATAAACAAAGTATCCCACAATTTCTGACGGGATTTCAGGGGGATTTGGGTTATGTTAATTATTTGAAATATTTTTCATTATTTCTTATTTAATACTTGCTAAATTTCTCGCAAATACCCCTATTTTACCCATCTAGTACTATGCCACAGTTCCCAATTTGTTCCCAAGATTTTTATAAAAACACGATTCATTCCCAAGATTATTTCCATACATAATTAAACATTTTTATCATTTGCTTTTGATCAACTTCAAATCTTTCTTTATCAATACTTTTTAGTGTTTTTTCTACTTCTTTTGCAAATGGCTCTACACTTGTTTCAAATGATTTTTCATTAAACCATTGAAACATAGTTTTAATTAATTTCTTTGCTTTATAATTTTCGCTTAGATTTATTTGAGAATTCATTTTAAAGTACATGGCATCTTTCTTTTTAAAGAAACCATGATATTCTGACAATGCATCATTAATTTTGGGCGATAAATCTGCAAGTTTTCTATATATTTCAAATGAATTATAATGATGTAAAAATTCTTTGCTTTTTGCATAATAATAAGTCGTATATAAATCAAAATATAAACTATAAACTTTAGTGATAACTCTTCTTCTTGAAATACAATACTGACATATTGCAGTAACTAAAACTACTATTAAGCCACAACTTAAGTTAGTTATTATATTCATGCATAAGTTTATTGATACTCCTAAGTTTTTTAACATAATAAAAATTGGAAATAATAGTACCATTATTATTACTGATATATAGATAATTATTCTTGACTCTTTCATACAAAAGCCTCCTAATAAAAAATATTATATCATACAAATAAAAGATATTGATAATAGTATCAATACCTCAACCATTAATTACCATTCAATAATCTCTTCTATTATTTCATTTAGTTTTGTTGTTTTAATTTTTCTAAATCCTGCTTCATTCCAAATAAGTTTAATATTAATAACTGGATCATAATTATTTAAATTAACATCCGGATTTTCAACAACAATTATAAATGAATCAATTTTATCTTTTATATTGTGCCTATCTTTAAAATATTTATTTAATTCATTTTTTAACAAATCTATTTTTAATTTGACAAATGTTATAGTTTCATTCGTTTTAACATTTAGAATAAGATTATTATTGTTTTGAGTAAGAGTATGTTCTTCCTTCATATTAATAATATCTTTAATTCTTTTTATCGATTTATAATCAAATAATCTTTCTATTTCACCAATAGCATACCCTACACTCATAATGTTTTTATGATAATTAATCAATGTTAACGATTTTTTTACATAATCAATATATGAATCTCTTATATTATATATTTCATCTATTTTTCTTATTAATTTTTGTGCATTTAATCTAAAATATTTATCATTAACACCATATTCATCAACTGAATGTATTCTTTGTAAAATGGATTGAAAACACAATACTAAGATATCTTCTTTTTCCTCTTCTAAAGATATTTTTTCTTCCAATAATAAATTAAATAATGCACTGGATAAAGTAAATTTAGATTCGGATGAATCAGTATATTCAAATAGATAATCCTTCTTTTCTTCTATAGATGTTTTTATCTCATTTGCACTTCTATAATCAGTATATTTATCAAAGAAAATATTAATCATTCCTATATATGACTTGTAATCATAATAATTTACTTCTTCAATATAGTTATCTGTTGAAATACCATTGACTATTTTCTTTATTATTCTTTTTCCTTTTCTTCTATTAAATAATTCTAATTCTTCTTCACTAGCTTCTAAATCGATTGTAGTCTTTGGAGAACCAGTATTATTATTTTCTGGATGCGGTGATTTAGGTCCCGGTGTTTCTTCATCACCAAAACTAATGATATCTCTGATTGTATTAAAATAAGAATTTCCTACTTTATTAAATGCTTTATTTACTTCCAAATCTTCTTCATACTTCTTTTTATATTCAAGCAATACTTCTTCATTTATTATATATTCTTCATCATCTGTAGATTCTTCAGTTTCAGTTTTTTGTTCAATGTAATTCTTTTTAGTATCTTTAACTCTTTTAATATCTGCAGCATTATTTGGCATCTTATACATTAAATCAAGTACATCATTTATAAAAATATCATTTTTATACATTATCTTTTTAGCAATATTTTTATCATTTACTTCAGCATTTCTATAATTTGATATGGCTTCATAATCGTTAAAGAAACAATTAATTATTTCCCCATTTTCATTTCCAGAATATTTAATGCAAATATGAAAAACATTACCTATTTCTTTAACTGTTTCTAACGCTATTGTAATTATCAATCTATCATTATTATTATCCCATGATAAACCATATTTTTCATCATCATTAATAATTACTTTTATATCTTGTTTTGCTTCTTTACATTTTAAAGTAACAATGATATTATTGCTTTTTTTCAATTTATCTATCGTAAAATTATAATTACTATTAACTTTAGTATCTCTGATTGGATAACTTGTAAACTCACTATCATCTTTTTCAAATTGCGCAAACAAATCATCATATTCATGAATAGATCCTTTTTCTAAAATATCACATTCAACATTACCATCATCTTTGTATGATTTCATTAATGCGGCATTAGTACAATTTGCACTACCATATAAAATATATGAAGAATTATCTGTAATAAACCTAAAAACTTTCCCATGATAAAAATTGCCACATTCATTACATGTTATTTTTCTAAATTTTATAATTTTGCTTTTATAGTTTTCATACATTTTTTGAGGAAATGTACTTTTTTCATTTTGAATATATAATTGGATATCAGCTTCAGGATGATAATTTTCTAATGCAAATAAGGCGCTGGCTTCATTATCATAATAAGGTACTGCTATATCAATATGTTTAATTGTTCCTTCAATATTGCTTAATGCTTGCTTATAAATTGACTCATCTAAGCTACTAATTAATTTAGTTTTTCCGTTTACATCATTTCTATTCAAATATGGTATACTAGCAACCCTATTAAGTATTTCTTCATCATGCTCTTCTGATAGTTCATTAAGCCTTAAAAAGAATTTATATGCATCTATTATTAGATTAATGTTTTCTTGATGTTCTTTATCATATTCAAAACAATTATATATCTCCTGATTATGAGAATACCCTTTTTCAGTTAAATTTAAACTTCCAACAACAAGTTTTGCTTTTGTATCATCTAATAAAAGAATGACTTTAGGATGAAATGATTTACTCATTTTGAATGGAATAACACTATATCTAATACCTAAATTTGTTTTATGTTTTTTTAATGATTCTTGCAATTGATTTGAATCAACAAAAATAGACACATCTTTTATTCCATTTGCAAAGAACTTATAAAAAATATTATTGTCAAAGTATTCCAAATCAAGATTATAAGTTGTTAATAGAGCTATTTTATATTTTCCTGAAAGTGTTTCAAATATTTTTTCATTCATTATTAACACCTCCTAGTAAATCTAAATCTTCTAACGCTCTATAAACATTAATCATTCTATTTCCTGCATAATCATATTCATACTCTAAAATTTTAAAATAGTATCCATTATTATACTCATAATAATAGCCATTCTTACCACGTTGTAATTTCTTATATCCTATTAGTTTATTTTGTATTATTAATCTTTTCATTATCATTATTAGATAGTCAACTGTTTTTTCTTTCTTATGCTTCTTTACACTATCAAAAAATGCCACCAATGGAATAGTATCATAAGCATCATTTATTCCAAACATCTCGTGATAATTAGTAAGGTCTTTTCTATTGTCAAATCTATTATAAACAGAAAGCATTACTTTTAATCCATCGACAAGTAAATTACTTCTAATCTGTCTTACTCCAATTTTAAGCATTTCTTCTCTTTCTTCATATGTGTAATTTGATTCAGATAGCAAAGATTCTAAAGTTTCATCAGCATCTATATTTTCCAATATTTTATTTCTAACTTTTTCAACCCACTTGTCTTCAACCATTGGTTCATCAAGAAGATTTAGTACATGTTTCCATATCATGCTTAATCCAATAGTAAAGTATTGCCTTCCCATTATTATTTCCCATATTTTAGCAGTATTCTCTAATTCTTTTGGTAAGGCTTTATTTAATGATTTTGGTGAATAATAATCATATAATATTTTTCTTATTTCTTCATTAAAATTACATTTATATTTATCAGTTGTATATAATAAGTAGTCTTTATCTAAAGATAAATTATTCAAATAGTCCTTATTATATTTGTTATCAAATAATACTTCGTATAGTTTTTTTTGAAGTGTTGGCATATTTTTCATATTTAAATTAACATAATTTCCAAGCTCTAATAAAACACTTCTAGGTACTGTCGTACTATTTCTATATTTTTTAAAATAATCAGTGTTTTTAATTATATTTTCAAACACATTAGCAAGTTCAATTCCATAAGGTGTAATATGTGGGTATTTTAATGATTCTCCATCAGCAGTTTCAGTCATCAACAAAAACAATGGCGTTAATCCTGGTCTATAATAACCAATAGTTGTTTGTAAAGTTTCTATATAATTAGGATTATATACAAAAGTATCAGTTTTATTTTCCATAACATATCCTCTTATATATGTATTCCCAGAAGCTCCTGTTGAATTTATATCTTTTAATAAAAAACTTGCAGTAAAAAAGAAATTTTGAATTTTAAAATGATTATTCATATCAGAAATTGTTCTATCTTTCTCTTCGGTATTATTCAAATAATCATTAATTGACCATACGATAAAACCAATATAATAAATATTATCTGTTACATTTGTTATGATTGGAGATGCTTGATCTTGAAGTGAATTAATTACTTCATCAAATCCCATACTATTTCTTGTTGCAAAATTTCTTTTAATATTATTAAACTTTGGACCACTGTTCATTATAACACCCACTCTCAATTATAGTATAACACATATAAGTAAAATTAAAAATGACTTAGAAAAAGAGGGATATTATGTTCCTAAGAATGCTGTTCCTATGCAAAAAGTTGTTAAGTATTTAAATATTGATACTGACTATTTAGAGTCAAGAAGTAAAAATTTGAAAGGAGATGTTAAAATTGCTTAAACCAATAGAACAAATAGATACAAACATAAAAAAAGACATCATAATCGATTGGATGATGAAGTCTAAAGACGTGTATCTCTTAGTATCTAATCCAAAAGTAGAAAAGTTTATGTTGGCACTGCAACTTTCCTGTTCCATTATTAACAGAACACCATTTTTAGGATACAAAGTAAATCCCTCACCTGTTTTATGTGTTACCACAGAATCAGATAAAATTCAATTAAAGGAACGCCTAGAATTTATGGAACTATCAGCAAAAAAGACTCTTTATTTATAATTGATAGACAGAATAAAGCAAATATATCTTTAAATGATTTAGAATATGATATAAAAACATTTGTTGAAGAATATTATGGCAAACTTATACTCATATGTTTAAAAAGGATCTTGCAAATGTACCAAAATTCTTTGACACATTAGAAAAAGACTTTAATGAAAAGTCTTCCGAATAAACTATATTAAGCTTATATAAACCATAGGTTATGATGGGTTGATGATGGGTAGCGTTCTAACATATTTATAGAAATTCCCTATAAAGCAAACAAAAATGGAGTCTTTCGGCTTCTTCAGGGGGCGACTTGGTTCTAATTTGACTAGTTTTATGAAACATTAAAACCCTTATAAAATAAGGGTTTATGTGCTTTTTAGTTTATTAAAATTTACTTAAATTTAATGAAATTTATTGGTTTGTGTACCTAAAAGTGTACCTAAAAATTAATCATCATTTAGTATGTTTATACTATTATTCCATACATTATTAAACATTTTAATCATTTCTGTTTTATCTTTTTCAAATCTTTTTATATTTATGTTAATTAATATGTTTTCAACTTCTTTCATTAATGGTTCAAATATATCATCAAATGATTTTTTATTAAACCATGATAAAAACGATTTTATCATATTCTGAGCTTTATAATTATTTCCAAATTTTATTGTTGGATTTAGTTTTCTATAAGTCTTATCATATTTTTTAAATAAACCATGATATTCATCTAATGCTTCAACAATTTTTGGATTTAATTCTATCATTTTTTTATAAACACCATATGAATTATAATGCCACAAGAATGATTTGTTTTTTGAATAATAATATGATCTATATACATCAAAATAAGCACTATAAATACAATTAATTATTTTTCTTTTAGCTGAACAATATTGACATATGCTTGTTATCAATGCAACAATAATACCACAATACAAATTAGTAGCAATATTCACATAATCTAATAAATTTGGATGTATTAGATAAAAAAGATAAAAAAACGGACCCAATAAAATAAATAAACACAAAGTTACAATAATCATTAATCTAGATTCATTCATAATTCATCACCTATTGATAAACTATTATAACACAAATGGTCACATAAAGTGACCGTTTATCATGCTATTTAATAACTTTTACTTGAATATCTATATTCATATAAGTGATAATTCTTCTTAATAAAATTATTTTTTCTTTTGTACTCTTATTTGTTTCACAATATAAATCTTCAACAAACATATATGGTGATCTTAAATCACTAATTTCTTTACTAACTTGCGGTTTATCATAAATATTTTCATTTAAATTTTCTAATGAACTTGTAAATTTTTCACAATCTATTTCATATAAATATTTTAATAAAACTTTATATACATCAGTCCAAGTATCAACATAATTTATATTATTGTTAATTAATAATATTGATGGACTTAATGAAATTAATTCTTCTAAATCATCCCCAATAACATCATATTTAGTTTCATTAATCTTATTCTTAATTAAATTATCACATTCTGGATACTTAAAAATATTATTAAATTGTCTTGCTATAGCTTTAGAACGTTTATTAATTTCTTCTTCATTCCATTCTGTTTTATTAAGTATATCTTCATTTAATTTTATATGCCTAGTTTGAGTTAAATATTGTTTTTTTACTTCAAAATCTCTATTACTCATCCCTGAATTATCTTTGCTGTCAACCAACGTTAAATTACCTATTCTATTAACAATTTGTTCATATAAAGCCTCATCATTAACATAATTTAACCAATAATTTGTCTTTGTTTGAGGCATTACATGTTCGATATTTAAATTAGAATAATTTATATGATTTCCACTATTTTCTATTTTGGTTAAAACAAATTTTGTTAAGTCGCGAACATATAAATTTGTTTTAACAAACTCATTTTCAATTTCTTCATCAGTTGGCATATATTGACTATTTCCTTTTGTGTCAACCACTAAACATTCTACACAATTATCGTAATATTTTTCAAATCCATTTTTTTCGCTTTTTGATATAATTCTTCCTAATAATCCAGGGAACATTTGTGATATTGATTTCGTATCTAATGAAGCCATATTTCTACGTATAATATATGTCGCAAATAATTTAATAGTCTTTATTAAAGAATCTTTAGAAATTTTTTCATTTTCATAAAATCTAAAACTTTCCATTAATATTGGATGTGGCATATTAGTTTGAATATTTCTATAATCTGATAAAACTTCTTCTATCTCTGCATCATCAATATTAACAGTTATATAATAATAATATCTTGCATAAGATAAAATATCTTTTAATTTATCTTCATCTTCTTTTTCTATAGAATCAAATTCCTTCTTGAAAATTTCATAAACATCCTTTTGATTAATTATTGATTTTTGCTTAATCGCACAGTAAAACCTAAAAAATTCTGATAATTTACTTGTTTTAACATAATTATTTTCAATCGGAATCCAATAATTTTCATATAAATATGTTTGTGTTTCATTATCTTTATTCATTAAAATATAATTTCTAATTAAATCTGCGGATGTTAAATTAACACCTGTTGAATTTATTGATTCAAATACTTGCTGTGGATTTTCATCTTTTTCTAATTGTATCCAGACTATCTTCAATTTATCTATTGCTTCTATGATTTCATCAATGTTAATTTCTTCATTTAACCAATTTTTTATTTCTTTATGAATAGTTGAAAAAGCTTTATATACATTAGATTCTTTATACTTATCCAATTCAGATAAATTATTTTTTGCAATCAATTCATATACTTTATCATCACTTATTAAAGGTTTTAATCTGTATTTAAAATTATCATCTACAAATGCATTGTTTTCTAGATACATAGTATTTATATTACTGGCTTTTGTTAAATCTCCTTTTGAACTAGCAATAATTTTTAATGTTTGTAAAATTAAGAAAATAGTTGTTAATCTTTGTTGTCCGTCTATTATAGTTTTTTCATAATACATTCCTACACTACTTGTATTAATATATACAATTGAACCAATATAATGATAATTTTTTTCATTTTTCTCTGTTTTTATTAATTTTTTTATATCATTCAATAATTGTTTTATTTGCTTTGATTCCCATACATAATTTCTTTGATATGTCGGTATTACAAATTGAGTTCCACCATTAGCTGCTATAAATTGGCTTAATACTGACGCTTTATTTACTTCCATAATATCACTCTCCTCATATATTTTTTTTCTTATTCTTACTTAATCTCTGATGAACCATATTCTTCTTCCTCTTCAGCAATAGTAAACGATAGTTCATCATTAAAAGATGGATATTCTCTTACAATCTCGCCAAATCTTGCACCTATACCTTTTTTATCCTCAATTTCAACATCAAAATACCCATTACATTGCTTACATCCCAACAATTTACATATTGCTATACTTTTTTTGCCAGGAACATTTACAGATATTCCTTTAATTTTTTCATGTAGTAATTCACTATTTAGATCGGAATTATTACTTTTATGTAGTTTAATAATTTCTCCCTCCTTAATTCTTTTACTATATGGGCATAAATTTCCCTCTTCGTATTGAACATATTTTCTTATATATAATTCTCTATATTCTTCACGTTTATAGTTCAAGCGATACAATTCTATGTTTGAAGGAATATTTTTTAAACTTACTCTAAATTGATGATTTTGATGTTTCCAAGAATGTCTTATTTGAGGATGTCCCCAGTTTATATTATTTACTGGTATTTGCAATCCTTTTTGGAAAACCAAACATAACCCAATTGGAAGTTCCCATCGTTCTTGTGATGGCTCCAATTGAATTCTTGTATCCCCAGAACCTCCAAATGAACTACTAGCTTCGTTTGGAATTAACGAACAAGAATCACATATTCCTTGAACAAATGATAATGATAAGCTTTTAGTATTTTCAATATTAAGATGAAAAGGAAATTTTAACAAAGCCTTATTATCTAACTCATCTACATTAAAAATTTTGCACAGTTTATGATTATTTTTACTTATTTTTTCAGATGTGACAACAATTTCTTTCATACTCCAATCATTTATTTGATATGAGTTTGGTAAGTCTATTGTAGAATTAATTCCCCAAGTATCTCGTAATAAATTAATAATTACTGAGAAATCATTTGCTAATTTTGATTTAAGTGATTCTACATAATCCCTACCAAAAATATTAGTATGAACATTATCTGCTCTTAAACTTTGATCTGTAGGTCTTCTAAATTTTACTCGAAAATTTAAAATAACATTAGAATCATCAACTGGATCTATAGTACCCTTTCCATATAGCAAGCCCAATAAATATGCTTCGTTTGAATTAATCATAATACTTCACCTCCAGTAGGAAATGATGACTGTAATTGTAAATTTTTATTTACAAATTTGACCAATCTAATCTTTCTACTATAGCTATATGATAGTAAATTATCATTATAAGGAAAATATTGCATTATTCTTCTCGGAATATCGTATGGAGAGACTAAGAATACTTTGTCTGCGTTAAATATATCACCATATATTTTGGCTTGTGCAATATTATTCATAGTTAATGCTGTAATTTTTACTTCAATTATTAAAATTTTATATTCTTCATCGCTATTTTTTCTATATAAAACTGTTATATCTGGTTTGCTAAAATTTTGAAGAATATCATATTCTTTTTGATATTTTTCTGCAATTTCTGGTAAAAATTCTTTCCATGTTTTAAATATTTTATAATCATTATATCCATAAAAATTCATATAATATTCTATATTATTCATTATATCTGGATACATTGCAATTTCATTTTCGTACTCAATCATTTCATTTCCTCCTTAATTTTAAATTTGGGGGCTTTCCAATATTTTTCTATTTCTTCTATACTAATTTTATCTAAATTATATTTTTTATAAAAATACTCATTTCTTATTTTTGATAATTCTTTAGTTTTAACATGTTTTTTTAAATTTTTCACTATTGACAAACTATCGGAATCAAAATCCATAGGAACCTTAATATCAGCAATATAGTATTTATCAATGTGTACGGTCAATCTACAATTGTTTAGACAATTAATATGCAAATTATAATATGTTATAGATGAGTTTAAAAAATTCGCTATATATTTTAATTTGTCTATAGACATAGCAATTTTTGGTTTTAAAATTGTAATTGTATCATTAACTTCTTTTATATTTCCTCTTACAACATTAGCTACTATTCTATATGCAATGTTTTGAACCGCTATAAACAAATCATTACCATTGTGCATATCTATAAAATCATTATAAAAATCTACATTACGACCTCTTAATCCATTTCCAGAAAAATGTCCACGATTAATATCAAAAATACCTGATAACTTTTTTCCATTTAATTTTTTATTCAAATCATTATATATTTTTATATTATCTAACATTATAGTTTTTCTTTCATTAATAATTAAACTAATATTTTTTATTTCATCACCATTAATATATTCATATGTTTGTTTCTTTACTTTTTCTTTTTTTAGATATATTGCTATTGTTTCTATATCTGCCCCTAAAAACTCATAATTCGAAGTATTCATAATAGAAATTATTCTCGTTTCTGATAAAATTTTTTCTCTTAATTTTTGATACTTTTGAATTCTTAATACCGTATTAGGAACAATTAATATCAATTCCCCATTATCGGATAAAACATCAATTCCTGTAGAAACAAATGCTTCTGTTGTATCAATATATCTTTCATCTGGCAAATTAAATGGTGGATTACCTATAATTAAATCTATTTTTTCTTTAATATTATATTTTAAAAAACTAGTATGTTTTAATATAACCCTATCATTTTCCGAAAATTCAATTGCATTTAAGGCTTTTTTATCAATATCAATTCCAAAAATCTTTTTATATTTTGCTTTACTAGAAATAATTCCTTTTATAAACGAACCATCACCACATGAAGGTTCAATAATTATTTTATTATCAAAATTTAATTTAAATTTATCAATAATTTCATTCACCAATTTAGACTCAGTAAAAAATTGACCTATTTTTTTTCTTTTTTTATAGTCTTTAGTGGTTTTATTCTTATTTATATTCATTAATTAATCCTTTCTGAATTTTATAATATATTGATATATATGATTTAAAACTAGCTTATAAGGGTAACCGAAAGGGTATATAGATTTCTGATTTTGTAAAATATATGATGTCCCTTCATATATATATCCTGCGTTATTTAATGCAACAATCATATCAGAATGAATATCTTTTTCTTTTTTATCGATTGTAAAATCGCTGATTATTAAATATACTTCACCATTTATATCCATTTTTTTATAAATTTTTTTGAATAATTTAGTCATGGCTTCTAAATACAAATTATAGTTATCATAATTTCCTAAATCATCTATTAAATCCGTATAATATTCTATTCCTTGCCTTGATTGACTATTATCATGTCTTATTCCCTTGCTTTTGTTTTTTAATATATTGAAATAAGGTGGAGAAGTAATTACATAATTAATTTTTTCTTTAATTGTTGAAATTTTTTTCAAACAATCACCATTTATTATTTTATATTTTTCTGTTGTTAAATCATCTATGTTTAAAAAATCTATTCTTTGCTTTATTAAATCAATATATTGTTTGTTAATTTCAATTCCTATATTATAATTATTTTTATATGTGCCTAAAATTGTCGACCCCACACCTAAAAAAGGATCTAAAATTGTTGAATTGTTAATTTGTTCAATTTCACAAATATTATTTATATCTATATAACTATATGGTGCGGGATGTTTTAAACCGATTTTATCAATTTTAGATTTACTATTTATAACATATTGAGACGAAAAACTATACCTTGGTTTTATATCTTTAGGCATTACTTCAGAATCATCTTTTTCTATTCTATTTAATATTAAATATGCTTGCTTAATCATCTTAGAATCATTAAAATATAAAATGATTTTTCCCCTATATTCTAATTTGTTTAATTCAATATAGTCAGTAATTTTTTTTGAAATTAAAACATCTTCTATAACATGATCATCACATATAATTACGTGATATGAGTTATATGCTGATTCCTTAATTATATTCAATTGTGTATTTAAATCATTAATTCTTTTTACATATTTAAAAGTAAAATCATAATCATCAACAATTTGTTCATCTTTATTTAGCATATATAATCCTGTTGTTCTTTTTTTATAACAATAATCCATAAATTTTTTTTCTATATTTCCAATATTAAAATCATCAAATTCATAAAAATTTATTGAGTTTCTTAGCCATTGTTTCCCATCTAAATTATTAACATTATTAATTAACTTCATTTTTTTAACTCCCTTATATTGTTCATTTCAATTATGACACTATGACATTAAGTTAGTATATATCCTATACCAATTTCTAGTGTCATTCTGTCATTTATTAATCAACTATATCACTTACTGATACATTATAATATTCAGCTAATTTCTTAACTACTTCATTGCTTAGTTTTCTACTACCTTTTTCATATTTGTTATAAGTAGATAAATCTATTTCTAAGTGTTTTGCTAATTCTTTTTGAGACTTATTATTTTCTAATCTTAAATTCTTAATTCTAAGTCTTGCTCTTGCTTGTATTTTCTTTTCTAATTCTTCTAATCCTTTAGTAGAATTTTTTAAATCTATAGCAATATATTTTTGTGTACTATTACTTACCTCATTTGCATATTTAGATAATTCTATAGATTCTTTCATAGATAATTCTGGCATATTTTCAAAAAAGTAATTGGTAGATACTTTATAAAATTTAGCCAAGTCTTGTAATACACTAATAGGGACCATTCTATCTCCTAGTTCATAATGTTTATAAGTTGAAGCATTTACTCCTACTACAGAACATATTTCTCTTTGAGTTAAATTAAATTGTTTTCTTAATTTACTCATATTAGAACCTATAGTTATATCTATTGGTTTTCTTTTTTCCATAGACTTATCCTCCTAGTCATTGGTATACATTTATTATAACATATAATTTCCATTTTGGAACAATTAGCATCAAAATTTGTCAAAAAAAATTTTTCAATTTATTTAATATTAACTTGACTTTTTGGAACTATAATGCTGCCATGATGATGTAATAGCCAAAATGGAACTTTTTATTTTAGCACAATTGATGACATTTTGGAATTTGCAAATGTTCTTTGACAATTTAATATAGTTGAATATTGTAAGCACCCTATTCTGCCGACTCGTAAAATAAATACAAGTGGTGCCTAGTTTATACCTTATTGGTACGGGAGTTTAAGAAATACTAAATTTCTTAGTTTAGCCTACTAACAGGTTAAGAATATATAAAAAGAAAGAAGGATTGATAATTTGAAAAAACAAAATAATTACATAAGATACTTTGCTTATATTGTTGATGAGGTTGAATTATATGCCTATATTAATGAAGCTATATTTGATTTAATCGAATTAACTAATATGAGCGAAAATGATATTTACAAAAAATATAATTTTAGTTGTAATAGTTCAGGAGAACAAAAAGATAGAAAGGTTTTATATAATATGCTTTTAGATATAGATAAAATTGATAGTAATATTGTATATGATAATTTCTATTTAAGTTATTTTAAAAGGAGGTTGATATATGTATGATGGAAAACAAGTATTAAGATTTGCTAATAATTATAAAACTAAAGATTTATATCTTATAGGTAATGAAATGAATAAAAGAATTGGTACAGGTAATCATGATTCTGATAAAACTAAATTTAATGTACATTATAAAGATATTAATAAGAGTAATTTATATCAAAAAGTTAAATCTATTTTAGAAAATAGAAATATAGAATATTCTCATAAAACTAAAACGAATATATTAAATTGCGTAACATTTACAAGTGGCCCAGAGTTTTTTATGACTCTAGGTTTACCATTTAAAGAAACCGATAGGATTTATCAATCAGGTGATAAGAAAGGTCAAAATATTTTAGTACCTGACATTAAATCTAAAAACGATATACCTTATGAAGTAACTAAATATTTTGATTCTTGTATGAAGTTTTTAGAAGATTTAGTTAGTAAAGAAAATATAATAATGGCACAAGTTCAATATGATGAAGATACTTCTCACCTACAAGCTTACTTCTTACCTATTGTTAATGAAGTTAAAAGAAAATGTTATAAAAGAGATTCAGAAGAAAATTTAATTAAAGAAAATGGTAAGACTATATTGCTTAGAGATAAAGATAATAAAATCATATATGAATCTATTAAAGGTAATTTTTTAAATAATGATCAATTTTGGAAAGATTTAGGTGGTAGAAATTAATTTGCTAATATTCAAGATAAATTTAATAAATATATAACTTCTTGTGGTTTTAATTTAGATAGAGGTGAAATTGGTGCTAATAAAGTTCATCAAACTAAATTAGAATATAAGATTAATGAATTAAAATCTGAAGTTAATAACTTATATAAAGACATAGAAAATTATAATAATAAGTTAAATAAATCTAAAGAAGTATTAGAAAATAATATTAAAAGCAATAACTTAAATATTAAGAAAAATATTATTGGATATAATTCTAAAGATGTTGAAAAATTAATTGATTACTCTATTAATTTAGAAAAATTAAATAACATAAATAAAAGTAAATTAGATTCTAATGAAAGAATAATTATTAATCTATCTAATGAAAATAACTTATATAAGAATAATAAAGAATTAATTAATTCTAAAAAATATATTAAAAAACAAAGTATAGCAATTAAAAATAAAGATGAAGAAATAGATTATTGGAAAAATGCTTTTGAAAAAGTGTCTGATGCTTTAGATATTAAGCTAAATAGAAAGCCTATGAAATATGTAAGTGATTACATTAATTTAGCTGATTCAATTAAAGCTACTAAAAAACTTAATAAAGAAGCTGAAGATGCTGTTGAAGAATTTCATAATTTATTTTAAAAGAAAGGATATGATAATTATATCAATAAGACAAGCTAAAAATAATGATTGTACAAAATATGGTAGAAGTTGGTTTGTAGACTTAGCATATAAAGATTTACTTGGTAAAAGGCATAGATATCATTCTAAAAAATTTGCAACTAGTAGAGAAGCAAAAGACCACAAAGCAAAATATAAAATGAAAATTAAAAATCAAAATGAGTTTACTGATTTAACTTTTAAAGATTTAATACAAGAACATTATCAATATCAACAAGATAAAAAAAGTAACTACTTTATCTAATTATAGAAATATGATGGTATATTTAGAACCTTTAGAAAATATTAAATTAGAATCTTCTAATATTAGACATTTCGAAATGTGGAGACAATTTATAAATAGCAAACCTATTTCTACTAGATATAAAAATGGTGTATATAAGTATTTAAAAGCATTAATGAATTTTGGTACTAAATGCTATGATATTAACTTTGTAAAAGTATATAATAAAATGACTAGTTTTACTAATCCTAATGAAAGAAAAAAAGAAATGGCTTTTTATACTTTAGAAGAATTTCAAAGATTTTTATCTGTTGAAACTGATTTAAAGTTTAGATGTACATTTCAAACTTTATTTTATTGTGGACTTAGAAATGGTGAACTTAGAGGACTTACTTGGAATGATATTAATTTTAATAGAAGTACATTAACTGTTAATAAAAATATTGTTAAAGTATCAGATCCTAAAACTGGTAAACCATATACTGTTACTAGTCCTAAAACAAGTTCAAGTTATAGAACCATACCTATATCTAATTTTTTATTAAAAGATTTATCTGACTTATATAATGATGATGCTAATTACTATGGTTTTAAAGATTCTTGGTATGTGTTTGGTAATATTGATCCATTAGCTGCTACTACTCTATTAGATAGAAAAACAAAGAATGCTTTTATGGCTAGAGTTAAAGATATTAGAATTCATGACTTTAGACATAGTTGCGCATCTTTATTAATTGATAGTGGTGCTAATATAACTTTAGTTGCTAAATATTTAGGGCACTCAAAAATAGATGAAACTTTAAATACATATTCTCATATGTATCAAAATAGACTTGATACTATTGTTAATATTATTGAACTTCAAAATAGTAAATTAAATAATAACGTTATTGAAACTAAACCAATTATTTTATTAGAACATAAAGAAACATTATCAGAAAAGGAATCGTATAATTATGAAAATTATGAGAAATATAAAATAGTTAAACCCCAAAATAAAGATGACTTAGTCCTTTAATGGACTAGGTCTCTTTTTTTATTATATATCATTATATTGTTGGTTGATAATAATTTATAAGAAGAAATTATATTATTTTCTTTCAAAAAATTAATAATTTCTAAAACATTGCCTTCGTTATATACAGAAAAATTTCTTTTTGTAACCCCAATATTGTCAAAAACACTGTTAATCTTCGAAAGATATATCAGCATTTGTTCAAATTCTAATTCTTCTTTTAATAAGGTTAAATAATTTATTTTCTTTATTTTACTTAAAGAAGAATCAAATATATATTCATTTATTTCTTTGTTCCTAATATCTTTATATTCTTCTTTAACAAGAAGTTCATATAGTAAGTTAATATCAATTGATTTAATATCTATTGCTGTGCTTTTTAATAAGTTGATTTTAACTATTGTATCTAATTTTGAGTTATCTAGTAGATTGTCTAAAATATCATGTACATCATAATCATTTATTTCTTCAATATAATTATCTTGATTAATATTTATAAAATTTACCAATAAGTCTTTTGAAACATTTTTAACATATTGAAAATTTTCTATGTTAAATTGTGCATAATTATTTTCTATAATAAGATTTAATTTTTCAACATCAGCACTATCAAAAAATTCATTTAAGTTATCAATGTCTATTTTAAACTCTAAAGCATATTTTTTTAACACATCAATTTTTATATATTCACAATTAAAAATATCTTTATAAAATTTTTGCTTATCATTAAATTTATCAAATTGTGGTATTTCAAAATCAGCAACATTATTAATTATATTAGCTAAGTGTTCATCTATTTTATTAAAATAATTATACAAATAAACAATGTTGTTCCAATTGTATTGTGCTTTATCGAAAATTAAGATTATATCTAAATATTTATCAACAATTTTTTCTACATTGCTAATCCTGTTTTTTTCTTTTGAACTTATAAGTATTTTTGAATTGTCAGATATGCTCTCATTATTAATTAATTTAATTATAATATTTTCATCATTTTTTTGTGTTTTCTTAGATTTATAACAATTATTCAAATATATTTCCATATTTAAATATATATATTTTTTCATTATGGACATTTTTTCGTTTTCTATTATAGTTAAAAATTTTTCATAATATTCATCTGAGGAAACGCAATTAAAATCAAGCATTATTTTTAACATGCAATCATTTATTTCGTATAAATCATTTTTATAAATAAATTCAAGAAAATCTTTATCTATACTTTCGCTGCAATCAATAAATTTTACATTTAAATCTATAAGATTATTCTTTGATTGTTCATTTAATAATTTATATATTTTATAAAATGACCTATGATTATTTATATATTCAATAAAATTTTGATCTATATTATTTAAATATTCTTTCTTTTTAATAAATTCAAGAAGCCATTTATCAATATATTCTGTATCTGTTCCTTTATATTTATAAATATAATCCCAAATATTATTTTCTTTCATTAATATTTTTTCTATAAAATTACTCCAATTTAATCCTTGCTTCATATATTTTTCAAGAAAATCTAGCTTATTATTATCAATATTTTTAAATAAATCCACTATTTTATTTTCAACAACTATATCTATAATTGAGGATTTACTAAAAATATAATCAAATAAGTCAAAGTTATAAACTGCAGGTGATGAATAATCATATATATCAAGTCGATTAATAATTTCTTCTAAATTGACAAGGTGATAATCATAATTATTTATATTTCTCTTTTTAATATCTTTAACAAACTGCATATCTGCAATAGTTAAATTTCCTTCTTTAAATAAAGTCATATAATCATAATAATCACTATCAATTAAATCTCTTAACAATATATAATTTTCAAAATCTTCAACTTTATCGCTGAATTTTTCTATTCCAAATTTCTCAATAAGTTGAGACACGGACATTTCTTTTATAGAAAGCTCATATTTTTCTAAATTAGTTATCTCTTGTTGAATTAAATCCACAGACCTTTGACATCCAGCAATCAATATTTTGGCTCTTTTTAAAAATTCAGGTTTACCATTATATTTTTTGAAAACATCATTCTCATTTTTTTCTAAATATTGATAACGATTATAATGGAAATCAACTCTTTCTTTTTCAATTCTTTCCATGTCAAAGTTTTCATCTAAAAATTCACTTATACAAACCTTTTGATCATTAAATTTAAAATATTGAGATTCTTTTAAATCTAAATCATATTTTATAATACTCATAACTAAGTCGTTTTTTAATTCGCTAATATTATCTAATTTTTCCGACTTAATTTTATTTATATTATTCATTTTTTCATTTTTTAAGTTATTAGTTTCAACTAAAATATTGCTAATAACATCAGTACGTTTTCGGATAATATCAGGAATTGTTCCGATACCACTAATCATATCAGAATATTTTTTTGGATATAAATTTTTATAAACAATTAATGCAAATAATTTTTTGTTATCTAGATTTTTTTCGATAAATTTATCACTATAAAGTACAAAATCAGACATTATATTATTAATTAATCTCATGTCGTCAATAAATATTGAAATACTATCAATAAATTTTTTGTCTATTTCATAATATTTTTCTTTTTTTCCATATATTTTTTCAAATTTTTCCCAAATTATTTCGTTAGAATTAGAAAAAGAAGAAACAGGAATTATAGGAATTGTTTTATCAAAAAATTTAGTTCTATCAAGTGCAACTTCAAAAAAGTCATCTTTTATACAATATATAAATTTAATTTTTCTATTAATTTTAAATGATGTGTTTAATAAATAATTCAATTCTTTTAATTTTTCTATTATTATAATTGCATCTTCAAATCTATCTATATCTTCAAAAACTACAATACTATTTGTTGTACACTGAAAAAAATATACAATTTCATCTAAATATTTATTAAATATTGACTCTTCTTTATCATTTATTTCAATCTCAGTATCTTTATATTTTAGTTTACTAATATAAAAATTATTTCTAATATATTCACATATTTTAAATATACAAAAAACAATAAATAACACTATAATAAAATATAAAATAAATGTTATTAATAAATTTGTGTAAAAATTAATATTTTTTATTTTAAGATTTAGAAAACCCAAACTTTTATATGTATATTTAATTATATCAATAATTTTCTTAAAAAAATTAGGAACAAAACAAAATACACATATCAAGGAAAGCACAAAAAATAACGAAACTTTCAAAAATAGTTCTTTTTTTGAATAATTTGTCAATCTTTTAAATCGGGATTGGGGAACTGTGTTTTGATCCGTTTGATATAGTAATTGCTGTAAAATACTCTTTTCTATTGTTTGATGATATTCATTCTTATTTTCATTTTCAGCTTTATTTTTTTCTTTACTATATGAACCCAAAGAAATAATAATAGGAGTTTCTTTATCTTTAAAATATGTTTTTATAAAACTGCTTTTACCTGAACCATAATTTCCTAAAACTGCTATATTAAGAATATTCTCTTGATTTAAAGCATAATCCAAAATTTCAGAATACTCTTCAATATTTTTTGCATTTGAAGTTGGTGCTAAATTAATAAAATCTTGATAATTTTTGTTTTTAGGTAATTTTTTCATAATATTCACTTCCTTACTACTAAAAAACGCCACTACAAAAACCTATAAAATTAATAAGCCTGTACTAGCGCCTCTTTTTTAATTCTCTTTATTAAATAATTCTTCTACAATTAAATCTTTTGAATGTAAATTATTATTTTTACCTAATAATAAATTTTCATAAAATTTAATTAAGAAGCTATTATCTTCTTTTATATTTAAATAATTATTAAAATAATTACTTCTTACTAATGCATTTCTAAAATATACTGATTTATCTTTGAATAAAGTATTATCTACATTATACCCTAATGATACTAAATATTTTTCTATAAATAATGCAGTAGTTCTAGTATTACCTTCTCTAAATGGATGTATTTGCCATATTCTACTAGAAAAATCTGTTATATTATTAATTACATCAACTATATTCATTTCTTTATAATTTTTATTTTTTTCAAGTGTTATATCGTAATCTAGTGATTGTTCTAATAACTTATGATCACCATAAGCTACTGAATCATTATTTAAGATTCTTTCATGTTTAGAAAAATCTACTTTTCTAAATTCTCCAGCAAATTCATAAACATCTTGAAATAAGTATTTATGGACATATTTTAAATAATCTATAGATAATTCAAAGTTATCTTCTTGTAATAACTCTACTATTCTAGTAGAAACTAAATCACATTCTAATTCATTATGATTAACATCATTATTTTTTTCTTTTTCTACGTAATACTCTTTTAATTCTTTTTCTACTTCATAAATAGTTTTTTCACCTGTTACATTTTCTTGTAACAGTTTTTCTAAATATTTAGATGGTTTTAGGTTATCAACTTCTTGAAGTCCAATGGCCATATCCCATTCTAATTGTTTTACATAGTTTTTAGGTGTTTCTTTTTCAATATAATCATTTATACTTGAATCCAATTCTTTTTCAGACATTTTAGCACCTCCACTAATAAAATTATAACATTAAAGTTCCTTTTTGTCAGTATTATACACATTAAAAATAAATAAATTATAACTATGACAAGACTAATGAAAATACAAAAAATTTCATTAGATTTGTCAGGATAATAATGTCTCTTTCCAAATTTGTGTACCTAAAAGTGTACCTAAAATTACTTAATTAACCATAAACCCTTTAAAACAAACAAAAATGGAGCCTTTCGGCTCCTTCAGGGGGTTTTGGTTGAACACTTTTACTCTTATATTCGTAAAAGTGACATGACATATTTCTATGTCAATTTAATAATACAATAATAATTAGTATTTTGTCAATTAAATTTTCCATTAATTTTTTATTTTACAATTTTTTATATAATTATAAACTTCATCCCAACTATTTACCCTCTTACATTTTGTATCTTTAGATATATTTAATTTTGAATTAAACACTACTGCATCTATCCCATTATTACATAATGATTCACATGTATCTATGGCATCATCAAACATAATATCTATTTTTTCATTTTTACACACATCAACTTTATAAAAACATGATGTTATTATTTTGTCATATTTAATATTATTTTCATCCAAAAATTCTTTTACATATTTATTTACATCTTTATAAAATCTATCACTTCTAGCAGTAATTATATAAATAGAATTTTCTTCATCTTTTAATCTATCTATTATTTCTTTAGCATTCTTTTTTACTTTTTGTTTACTCCCCATCTCACATGCATAATCATTAAAGAAATCAGTCATTTCTTTTTCAGTAAAGTTGCCTCTTAATATTTTATCTATATTATTTAATATGACACTTCCGTCCCCATATTCTTTACTATGTTTATATGCATATTCTTCTACTACATCACATGAATCTATTAGTGTATCATCTATATCTATGCCTATTCTCAATATATCACTCCTTTTTATCTTACGTGATTATATCAAATTATATTCTTCTTATCAACTTTGTTTCCTTTTAAGCATTTTTAATCCATTCTTATATTCACCATATGAAATTATACTAGTTTCTAATCTTTGTTCAGCATAATTTAATAATTCTTCCATCATTACTGAAGGTAACACCATACCATAACAACCACAATCTAAAATATACCTATTCATTTTAAGTGATTCTAATAATCCACTACTCAATATATCACTAATAATTGTTTCAGCAAGCTCTTTTATATTTTCTTTGAACATATCTCCAAACATATCATTATAAGTTGCTTCATATAAATCAGTATCAATTACTTTAGGTTCATTTATTGTCCTAAACATAATATTGTCTTTATTTAAATCAGTAAACATAAGTCCTTGAAATGTAAGACTTTTTATTTCTCTTTCTATCATTCTAACAGCATTTATTAAATCTCTTATAAGAATACTACTTTCAAGTTCACTATATTTAAATCCTTTAACATATTCCATCATATAACCTATAAAGTTTTCAGGAGACACACTTTCTCTAAATACATACACTTCAGGAAATACAAATATTCTACTATCATAATGTTCTTTATTCTTATGTGAATTATAAATCCATCTATTATTCTCATCATGGTATTTTTTAAATACTTTTCCTTCACTCGTTAAAAAACATTCAGCACTTACTCCAGAGCCTAAACTTTTTATCATATATTCTTCAGGTATTTTATCAACAACTATATTTTTCTTTTTCATTTCTACCTCTTTTGTGTTCGATTATTCTAACATATAATTTATTCATTGTAAACTATTTACGTAAAAGAAAATGTTAACAAGTTGTTAACATTATTCTACATTTATTTTTAATGAATACCATGCTTTTCCCTCAGCATATTCGCTATGTATAACTATAATATATTCGCCTTTTTCTAAATTAACTCTTATAGCTTTTTCATATTCTATATAGTCTAGTAATCTATTTAGTTTACCATTACTATACACTTCAACCTTACTTACTTTCATATCATTATTATGATATATTTTATCATTTCTTTTTACAGTTAAAGTCTCTTTATACTTCATATCAGTCGGACCAAGTGAATCAGAAGTAACACAAGATTTTGTTAAACTATCATTACTATTCAAACTACACCAATTAAATGAACCTGTATTTGCTTTAACTCTTTTAGTCTTATTATTATTCATTATGTATAAACTAGTTGGTTTAACCTCTCTATAATAATCTAGACTATGAAAATTAGTTGGAAAAATATGTATTTCAGTTGTATCTTTATATCCACTTTCATAATCATCATCAAATGTATGCCATTTAATTACTTTATAAAGAATAGCACTATATTCTCTAGTCCCACCATCTCTATATGTTTTCTTAATTGGTACTAAAAGTACAAATAAGATACCAATAATTAACAATATTACTTTAAAATTTAATTTGCTTTTTAAATTATTATTATCCATATTATTTTTCCTTTAATGATTTAAATATTTTATTCCATAATTTACTTGAAGAATAATTAAGTATTCCTGCCTTATATATTCTAAGTCCATATTTATAAAGTAATGCACATGTACCAGTAAGTAACCCTATAGAAATTATTAAATCTAATATACTCATTTCACCAAGTGTATAAAGTACTGGCGCAAGTATACCTGATATAAATGGTATAAATGCTGCTACTTTTATAAATATTGAGCCTTGATAAACTGATGCAAATATTGCTAAATAATAACCTATCATAAGAAATACCATTACTGGTGTTTGTATTTGATTATAATCTTCCATATTAGTTGTCATACTAGCAAGTACTCCAATAAATAATGAATAAGCAAAGAAACTAAGTAATATTAATATTATAAAGAATGGTATACCACTTACTAATCTTGTTGCGAGTTCACTTGATGTAAACATATTTATATACTCACTTATTTTTCCTACTTCAGAAGCACCTACTACACTTCCAACACCACTTGTACCTGTTGTTAAAAGTCTTATAACTATACCTATTACTGAATATAAAATTAATAATATTCCTTGTAATATTGCAAATACATTAGCTGATATTAATTTAGACATAAAATGTACTTGTGGTGATACACTTGATATAATAACTTCCATACTCTTAGTACTCTTTTCTTCATTAATTTCAGCACCTATCATTTGAACTATCAATAATATTAAAATAAAGAATGGTAATATAAATACTATTATTAATACTGTACCTATCATTTCTATTAATTCTTGATTATCATTCATATCTTCATTAAGATATATTCTATCTATTTCTACTGGATTATAAATACTATTAAGTAATTCAGAACTGATATTTGCTTCTTTTAAAGCCATATTTGCTTTAGTAGTATTTAATGCATTTATAATATCTTGATATAACAGTTTATCTATTTTTTCATATGATATTACTTCAGCATCAAACATTTTATCAAGAGATACATTATTTATTTTTTTAATATTTATTATTACATCTTTTGTTTCATCTTTGATAATATCCTCTTTAAGTTCATCAATAGTCTTATCTGATGCTTTAATTTCAGTATTATAACTATCTAATATATCCTTATAACCACTATTTAATGTCGTTTCAAGTTCATTATAAATACCAACATTATCAATAACATATACATTTATTTTATCTTCAAAATCTCCTCCAAATAATTTAACAATTGAATCTAAATTTACAAGACCAACTATTATTATAAGAAGAACTATATTTATTATTCTAAATGATTTAGTACATACTTTCTTTTTAATACTGTCTTTTGTCAAAAATCTAAACTTATTTTTCATATGCTTCACCTACTTTACTTATAAATATTTCATTTAAAGTTGGTTCTTCAACTACAAATTTGGTTACATTATTACATTTAGATACTTTTTTAAATACGCTTTCTACGTATTTTATATCAGATATTTTAATAGTGTATTCATTTTTATTAACTTCAATGTCTTCTACGCCATCTATTTTCTTAATATCATCTACATCCAAATCAGCAATAACTTTTATATTTTTCTTTCTAAAATCTTCTTTTATTTTAGTAAGTTTTCCTTTTAAAACAGTATTACCATGAACAAGTATTATTAATGAATCACAAAAGTATTCTATATGTTCCATCATATGTGAAGAGAATATTATCATAGTTTTTTGTTTTTTAAGTCTTAATATTACTTTCTTAAACATTTCTACGTTTATTGGATCTAATCCACTAAATGGTTCATCTAATATTAATAATTTTGGTTCATGTAATATACTTATTATAAATTGTATTTTTTGTTGATTTCCTTTTGATAATTCTTTTATTTTCTTATTTTTATATTCTGTAATATTGAATTCTTCTAAATATTTATCTAGTCTTTTTTCTACTTCTTTTTCAGTAAGACCCTTTAGTACTCCATAATATATTGCCTGCTCTAAAACTGTCTTTGATGGAAGTAAACTTCTTTCTTCTGTTAAGAATCCAATTTCATCTGTAACACTATAATCTATCTTTTTATCATTAAGTGTTATTTTACCTTCTGTTATATCAAGAAGACCCATTATCATTCTAAATGTTGTTGTTTTACCAGCACCATTAACACCAAGAAGTCCAAATATTTCTCCTTCATGTATTTCAAATGATAAATCATTTACTGCTCTAAAATCATCGTAATATTTTGTTACGTGTTCAAGTTTTAACATATTTCTACCTCATCTCCTGTTTCTATATTAAGAGATTCTGCTATATCTTTATTAATATGCATTTCAAATACACATGTTTCATCACTTTTAATATGTACGTCTTCAATAATAAGACCACTATCTGTTTTAACTTTTACAATTTCATCATTAGAAACATTAAAATTAATTAAGTCTTCACTACTCATATGAATATGTGTATTAGAAACAACGACCATACTTTTAGCTTCATACTCACCTTTTGGTCCAACTATAGTTAATGTTCCACTATTATTTAAGTCTCCACTTTTTCTAGTTGGCGCATTAATACAAAAGTAATCATTATCCCTATCTAATAATTCAACTTGAGTATATTTTCTACAAGGCCCTATTATTCTAACATGTTCAAGTATTTTATCATCTTTTTTAAGAGTTACTGTTTCTTCACATGCATATTGTCCTTTTTGAACTAAATCTCTTTTTTTAGTAAGTTCATAATCTTTACCAAATAATACTTCCAATGCTTCATGTGTTAAATGTACATGATGATTAGATACCCCTATTTTAATTTTCATTGTTAACCTCCACTTTCATTATAAATTATTTATAAACTTTTTTAAAGAGTTATGCTATAATATTCATATGAAAATATATATGAGAGTTATGAGAACAATTCAAGCTATTATTATAGTATCGTACATAATTATTTTAAGCGCGGTAGCTTTTACATATATAAATAAATATATCTATCATAAAGACTATGCTACTGTTCTTGATTATTCATACTTTCCTATATATGATGATGGTATGAGTCCAATTTATAAAACAGGTGATATTGCTCTTATATATACTAAAGATGGCACTTATAATATTGGCGATATTATCTGCTATAAATATGGTAATAAATATGTAGTCAAAAAGATAGATAATATAGAAGGACTTAAATACACTACTAAAGGTAATAATGATAATCTAGTTCACAATATAAATTATGGCGCTATAGTTGGAAAAGCTAAATTCAGTTTAAAATCAATGTACAAGATATTTAAAGTAATGATTAATCCATTTGTAATGGTCTCTATTCTTTTATTTAACTTTGCTATTACATATTTACATAAAACTAATAAAAAATAATCACAATTACTTATTTTAATCATTAAATAATACTAGTAAAGGAGATGACTATATGAATGGTAGTTATTATCAAACACCAGTATTTATTAATGATATAGAAAGAGATACTAATAATCCAATTATTGATAATTTTAATAATTCTAATGAGCCTATTGAACAAAGCTATATAGAAAACATTCTTAGAAACAATATTGGAAAAAAAGTAAGAGTACATGCATCATTTTCAGATTCTGTTGAATGGAGAGATAGAATATTTGTAGGTTTAATTGAACATGCAGGACGTGATAACTTAATTATCAATGATGTAGAAAATAATAAAAGTTATTTAATTCTAATGATATATGTTGACTTTGTAGAATTTGATGAAAAAATTACATATGCAAAATAGTCTTTTAAATAACATCAATTTTTGATATAATATTACGTAGGATGTGATAATAATGAATACATTAAATGTAATAGCATTAATACTTGTAATACTAATAGTTCTTGTAATGTTAACTATTATATTATTTAAATATCATGCTGAAAAATTAAATAATATTAAAGATTTACTTGATGATAGTGAAAAAGAATGTATAGATGAACTTAAACGTAAAAATGAAATAATATCTAAAATGATAAAAGTTGCGACTAGTAAATTTAAATGTGAAAGTACTGCTTTTGATGAAGTTAAGGATTTAGAAATAGATAATTTAGATTCATTTAAAGATGAAAAGAAATTAATTAAGTGCTACGAAGAATTAGTTCATGTTATAGAAGATAATCCTAAATCTAAAGATCTTAAAACTTTAAAAGATTATGTTAAGAAATATGAAAATAATGATTTAAAAATAGTTTCTATTAGAACTTATTATAATAAATATACTTTACAATATAATAATATGATTAAAAAATTTCCTTACAATATTATTTCTAAAATTAGAAAATTGAAAATTAGAAATATTATTGAAGGAAAAGAATTAGATGTTAATTTTAATAATGATTTGGAAGTGTAAAATTCACTTCTTTTATATTGTGTGCTTTTAAAAAATTATTTGCTTTACTAAATGGTTTACTTCCAAAAAATCCGTTTCTAGCAGAAAAAGGACTTGGATGAGTACTTTCTATTACAAGATGATTTTTATTTGTTATGAATGCTTTTTTAGCACGAGCGAAGTTACCCCACAATATAAATACTGTTGGCGTATTTCTTTCATTTAATAGTTTTATTATATGGTCTGTAAGTAGGTTCCATCCAAGGTCTTTATGTGATGCTGGCATATCTTTTCTAACAGTTAATACTGAGTTTAATAAAAGTACACCTTCTTTAGCCCATGGTGTTAAATCTCCACTACTACCATTCTTAATCCCTAAGTCATCATAAAGTTCTTTAAATATATTTTGTAAACTTGGTGGTAACTTTACACCTTCTTGTACACTAAAAGAAAGTCCATGTGCTTCACCTTCTCCATGATATGGATCTTGACCTAATATAACTATTTTAACATTATTATATGGTGTTAACTTTAATGCATTAAATATATTGTTATATTCTGGATAACATGTATGTGTTTTATATTCTTCTTTTACAATATTCATAAATTTATGAAATCCTGGACTCTTCCATACAGGTTCTAAAACAGTATCCCAATCATTACCTATCACATTAATCACTTCCTAGTGACTTAATTATACTATAAGAATTAATTATAATCATTATAAATATTAAATTATCTAAATATTTCCATATAAAGAAATTATTAATTATTATTCCAGATAGTGTTACAACTATAAATAGTAATTTAAATATATTAAGAATCAATTTAGATTTAGTTAAATATTCAATATTAGTTTTACCTATATAAAATCCACTTAATATAGTAGTAAATCCAAATAAGATAAGAATTATTATTAAAAATAATGTTCCAATACTTCCATAAGTCGTATGAAATATATTATTTATAAGTAAATTATAATCATTTATGATAGGGTTATTATAAATATATATTAATATAAGAGAACTTATTAGAAGAGTCATTGTTATTGTTATAAAAAAAATTGACAATATTTGATATTTAATACTTATATTTATATCATTTTTATCAGTTGATGCGCTAAGAGATGTAGTACCTATCAATAATTCATTCATAAATATGCTTCTCTTTATACCAATAATCATGCCGCATAATATCGATTTAATACTGAATATGTCTTTTAGATAAACTTCCATAGATGAAAACAATATATCATAATTATTAATAATTCCATAAAGACAAATAATTATAAAGAATAAACACATTATTGGTACTATCTTATTCATAATATTTAATATTTCTTTTATTTTTAGATTAATTGTCACTAAAAGAATAATTAGAAAAACTATCAATATTAACTTTTTACTTATGTTAACATTTAATAATATCATATTACTTATTGTATTCATCTGTATCATTTGAAACATAAATGTGTAAATTAATAATAAAAGTATAAGTGATATAAAACTAAGTAACTTGTTTTTTACGATAAAGTTTGGCCCTCCTATATAATCATTATTAAGTTTAACTCTATTTTTTCTTCCAAGATATGCTTCATAATAAATAATTGATGTGGTTAAAATAGAAAATAATATTATCCATATCACAGATGAAAATCCACCTATTATTATTGATGATGTAGTACCTATTATTGAACCTACTCCTACTTTAGTACCAAGTGTTAAATATAAAGATGTTTTATCATTTCTAATTAATTCTTTAATGTTAATTTTATAATTTTGAAACTTTAATTTTACTGATAAATAAACTGAAAAACAAAATAAAAATATTATTAATATTGTCCACATATTAATAATATTTTATATTTATTTTATTTATGATAAGTTTCATTATTTATTATTTTGAAACTTCTATATATTTGTTCTAGTAATATACCTCTAAATAATCCATGAGGAAATGTAAGGCGTGAAAATGATAATTTCATGTTACATTTATCTTTAACAATGTCTTTTATACCATCACTTCCACCTATAATAAATGTAATAGTGCCATATCCATTTATAAATGTATTATTTATTAAATTTGATAACTCTACTGATGTATATTCTTTTCCATTTATATCCATACATATATTATAATCTTTATCGTTTAAATGACTTAATATTTCATTTGATTCACTATCTATACCTCTATCTTTAAGTTCTATTATTTCTATTTTATGATATTTTGATATTCTAGTTTTATAATCATTTATTAAATGATTTAAATATTTTTCTTTTATTTTACCAACACATATTATTTTTATCATATTATTTACCATAACAAGGATAGGCAGTTTTATAGTATATTGAGAATGGATTTATATTGTTACCATTTTTAAATACTCTAAAGTCAAGGTGCACTCCTGTTGCTGAACCTGTACGTCCCATGATACCTATTAATTGTCCTTTTTCTACATGGTCACCAACTTTAACAAGTGATTTTGCTAAATGCATATATTGTGAAACATAATTATTAGCATGTTCTATCTTAATATTATTACCTGCTCCTTGGTGATATCCATTATCATTAAATGCAGAAATAACTGTACCACTTTGTATAGCATATATATTTTTACTCTTAGTACCAGTTATATCAAGTGCTGCATGGAAATGATATTGTCCTCTTATTGGATGGTTTCTATATTGATAACATGAACTAATTCTATATGGCTTACTTGTTGGCCATACCCAATATGTAGAGTTACCAACATAATAAACACCTTTAGCTCCAGCGACTACTATTTTTTTAGTTGGTTCTGTTATAACATCTTCACTAACCATTTGTGAATCTAAGATAACTCCGTTTGATTCTTTAGTCGCATATACTACTTTTGAAAGTCCATTTGAACCCTCTTGTTTAACATATGTTTCTTCTACTGATAATTTATTATCATATTGTATTTCAGTATCATATTCTACTTTTTGCATTTCTGTTTCAAATGATTCAACTATTATATTTGATACTGGTTCAATAGCTGCGACTGTTACTTCTTGTCCAACAGCTAGTAAAGCATTTTCACCTTTGATATCTGGATTTGCTACTAAAAAGTCTTCTACACCAAGTTTATTATTATAAGCAATTGATTCAATTGTATCACTTGCTTTAACCTTATATGTTCCAGTTAAATTAGTAGTTCCAAATAAGAAATACATTTTTAAAGTATCTTTATCAGTTATTATATTTTCTTCTGTAGAAATATATGTTTTCTTAATACTTAAATCACTCTCAAAATAAATATCAGTAATACTTCTACCCTCTTCATTACTATCTTTCTCAACACCATTTAAATAATTATTATATTCATCTTCTTTTACAAATGATAATACAGTATTTTTAACAGCTTCATCAAGATCTTCTTTATGAAGTATATAAAACTTAGTCTTTTTATCACCTTTCTTCACTGTTACTTCGTATCCTTCTATTGTAAAAGGATCAATATCATTTATTTCATCATATATTTGTTCAGAAGTCTTAAGATTAGTTTTATATGTTAAAATTTTCTCAACTTCAAGTCCTTCTGGAGGATATACTTTATCAACATTATATTTCTTTTTAATACCTTCTTGTTCTTTATCAATTAAATTATAAAGATCATCTTTTGAATTGATTAATCCTATCTTTTGACCACCTAAATATACTTGATAGAATTCATTTATCTTATCTTTTTTAGGTTCAAAAGTAAGTGTCATATATATTACTAATAATGACACAAATAGTCCAAATATAATTTCAGATATTGATATTTTATTATTCATTCTCTACTTCCTTATTTCTACTGGCATTTTCAAATGTACCTGTATTTAGCTGAAATATTAAATTAACACTTCCAGTTGAACCAGCTCTGTGTTTTGCTACTAAAAGTTCAATTGGTCTTCTTATATTACCATCATATTTACCATATTCTTCACTATGAAGGAATAGTACTATATCGGCATCTTGTTCTATAGAACCTGATTCTCTTAAGTCTGATAATTTTGGCTTACTATCGTTACCTTTTCTTTGCTCAACGCTTCTTGATAATTGAGCAAGGGCGATTATTGGTACATCTAATTCCATGGCCATTTTCTTTATATCACGGCTTATTTCACTAACTTCTTGTACTCTTTGACCAGCATATTTTGATGAACTTGATAATAATTGTAAGTAATCTATTATAACTAAATCAAGACCATCATCTGAATTTTTAAGTTTTCTACATTTTCTTCTTATTTCACTTACTGTAAGACCACCTGAGTCATCAATATAAAATTTAATATCAGATAGTTCACTCATTGCTTCATTAAATTTTTGTCTATCATTTTGTTTAAGTCTTCCTGTTTTTAATACATCTCCATCAATTCTACCAACACATCCAAACATTCTTTTTGCAATTTCATCAGCACCCATTTCTAGTGAGAATAATGCTACTGAATTTTTGTTATTTATTGCTGCGTTTAATGCTACATTTAATGAAAATGCACTTTTTCCACAACCTGGTCTTCCTGCGATAATAATAACTTGTTTCTTTTGAAGTCCTCTAGTCATTTCATCAAAGTCATAATAACCAGTTCTAATTCCAGTATAGTCTGATTTTGTTTGAGCTAAAAATTCAAGATTCTTTTGTACTTCAGGTAATATATCTTGTATCTTTTGCATATCTCTACCTAGTTTATCATTATAAACACCTAAGATATTTCTTTCAGCACTTTCAACAATATTCTCTATACTATCATCTTCATTATAACACTCTTCTTGTATTCTGTCAGCCTTCTCTATTAAATTACGTAAAACACTTTTTTCAAATATTATTTTAATATAATAATTTAAGTTAGCTGTTGATGGTACTGAATTTATTATTTCAGTAATATATTCTACCCCACCAACATCAGATAATAATTTATCTTTATCAAGTTCATTACATATTGTATTAACATCAACAGGTATATTGTTTTGATGTAATGTTCTCATTGCTTTATATATAGTTCTATTTTTTGGATCATAGAACATTTCTTCACTAACTTCATCCATAATTTTATCAAGCGCAGTTCTATCTAAAAAACCACATCCTAAAACAGATATTTCAGCTTCTACATTTTGCGGTGTCTTTCTAAGTTCGTTTCTAGCCATAAATACCTCCCTATAGGCTTGATAATTTTACATTAATATTGAATGATACTTCTTTATGTAATACTATTGTTACACTATGTACTCCAAGAGTATTAATATCATTACTAATAATCACTTTCTTTTTATCTATTTGATAACCCATCTTCTCAAGTTCTTCACTTATATTCTTAGAAGTAATACTCCCAAATACTTTTCCATTATTTCCTGTTTTAACTTTGAATTCTATCTCTTTATTTTGAAGTTTATTTTTAATTTTATTGCATTCATCAATAAGAGCTTGTTCATTATCTTCTCTTTCTTTAATTTCACTCTTTAAAATGCTAGCTCCCTTATCAGTATAAGGTACTGCTAACCCTTCAGCTATTAAGAACTTAGCATATCCATCTTTAACATCTTTAATTTCATCCTTTTTTGCTTGTTTCTTAACATCTTTAATAAAAATAACTTTCATAAAATTCACCTCCAACATTTAATGTAAAAATATTATACCACAGAGAAAAGTAAAAAAGAAGTTGTAAATCGTTAAAAAATATTATATACTTATTATGGATACTAAGGAGGATTTTTATGGATAATACTGAAACATTAAATAAACTAAAACAATTTGAATCTCTTATAAAAAAGTGTCTAACTGTTAAATTTGGAAAATTTTTACCTGAAAATAAAATAGCAATATTAAACTTTCAATCTTTTGTTGATGAAGAAATGATTAAACAATGTGGTGATGACGATAACAAATTAAGAGGAGCAGTACTTAGAACTCTACTTGATAATATTGTTGATGTTAAATGTAAAAAGAGTTTAAAAGTTGAAGGTAAATTAGAAGAAATAGATTATGGAGAATATTTAGAAGAGGCTTTAGTTGAAGATTATGCTAGATATTTTTCACAAATGTATAAGTTTGGTATTGATATAAAACCAGACATGGAAGAACAATTAAAAGCAGTACAAGTATTAAAAGAAAAATTAGGTCAAGACTTTGATAAATTAGTTTTAAATAACGATGCTAATACGTTACTCGCAATTGCTGGTAGCCCTGAACTAATTACTAAAGCAGATGAAGATGCTATCAAAAGACATATAGATATGTTAAAAGAAGCAAATAGTATAAATGATAAAAATACAAATGTTAATGAAAAACTACAAAATAGTTTTGAAAAAAAAGGTCAAATAAACATAATATATTTAAAAGGAAAACAATACGTTAAATATGTTGATAGTAATGATGTAGTTCATTTAGTTGAAACTGAAAACGAGAAAAAAGTTTCCAAGCTATATAAAGAAAAAATAAAAGCAGTTGGTATTGGTAATAGAATTAATCCAGAAGATTTCTTTAAAGAATTAACTTCAATAACACCAGAAATAAACTTAACTGCTACAAAAGATGTAGAACCTGAATATGTTAATCATGAAGAAGTAAATATGATATCATTTATACATAGTGCTTCACCTTATAGAGATGATATTAAAAAAGATAAAGTAACTCATAGTGATGATGCTAGTATACATGTTCTTGAAGGAAGTAATGACGTAGTAGTAACTGACATCGGATATAATGATACAGTTAAATCACAAGTAGTAGCAAGTAACAATAATGGCATTTCTGATAGTTTTTCAATGACTTCGCCACAAAAAGTAGAAGATAACAGCGATATCATATTAAGTCCTGAAAAATATGAAGAACTATGTGAAAGTTTCAAAAGTGGTAAAAACTTAACATTAGAAGAATTAAGGGCACTTAAGAAATACGAAGAAATGTACATGAAAGAATATGGAAATGCACCTAAAGATAATGTCGGAACACAAGAAATTGAAGAAAAAAGAATCGATTCACTAGAAGAAGCAGGACCTGTTCTTAGAATGAATAGTGGTGATAAAAGATATGCAGGTTACACTAATAAATACTTTGTAGCTTACATAATAATAATGACAATATGTATTGGAATAATATTAGGCGCAGCAATATTTAAAATATTACATTAAAAGAGTTAATAAAAAATTAACTCTTTTTCTCTTGATATACTATCATTGCCGAAAAACAATATACTTGTTCTTCTCCAAATATCGACACAGCAGTTCTAAATTGTATTTCGATTATCTCATTCAAAGTCGATTCTAAAAATTCATTTACGCTCCTTTCTAAATCTTTTTCATGACTTTCATCAATTATTTTAACCTTCATTTTATTCACCACTCATATTTTATAATAACGAACAAAAAAATAATGTCGAATTAACATTATTTTTTCTTTTTTTCTTCTTGAACTCTTTTTCTTATTTCATCAAGTATTATAGTATTAGTTTGTTCTATACCTTTATCAGTTTTCTTTTTATTTAAGCAAAGCCCAATAACAAATATATATGCTAGAATATAAAACCATAAAAGTAACATAACTATATTAGCAAGATTACCATACACTATATCATATCTTGCTACATTATTTATATAGTATGAATAAATAGCTGTCACTATCAACCATGATATTGCTGTAAACAAAGCACCCTTACTTATGTATTTACTTGGTATTCTCTCATCAGGAGCAATTGTATACACAACTTTAATAATAAAATATACAACAAGTAAAGATACAGGAACTTGTAAAATAATATAAAGTGCCCCAACTAGCTTATCATGAGTAGCAAATATATCAGTAAACATACCTATTACAGTTAATATAGATTTACCAAGAAGTGGAACTATTACAATAAACGCAAATAGTGAAATAATACATATTGCTAATATTATTGATTTAACTATTCTTTTAATTAAAGAAGCATTTTCTATATTAAATATTGTATTACTTGCTATTATAATCGCATTACATCCATTTATAACAACAACTAATCCTAATATAATTGTCATTAATGAATCAGCAGTTAACTGTGATGTAAATATTGGTTGTAATAATTCAACAACACTATTTGGAAATGTACTTGTTAAGAAATTATTAACAGTATCCATAGGTAAATTAAATGTTGCTAAAATGTAAACTATCAGTGTCAATATAGGTATCATTGATAAAAAGAATGAGTATGCTAAATTTCCTGGCAATATACTCAATTCTTTTCCAAATATTAAATTATACAATTCAATAAACTTATCTTTCATTAGGCATTACCCTTTGATTTTTTAATCATTAACAGTGAATCATTGATCGCATCATCTATTGTTGTTTGCTCATTAGTAATCATACTATATCCAATAGATACACCATAATCTTTATGAGGTAAACTAGATAATAATTCACGATTTAACTTATGAATATAAGATCCTATTTTCTTTTCATCATATCCTACTAGATAAATCATAAATTCATCTCCATCAGTTCTCATTATTTCTGAATTATCTCTTTGTGTTTTAATAAGAACATTTGCTACAGCTTTAATTTGATTATCTCCAGCTTCATGACCTTTTCTATCATTTAATAATTTTAATTTATTAATATCAATTACAACGATAGCTTGTGGATAAACTTTAGTACCTGACCAAAAATCAATATTATCATTTAAATAATTTCTATTTTTTAAATTAGTCATCGCATCAAAATAATAAAGTCTATCTTCTTTTTTAATTTTTTTAACGTAAAGTGATTTCTTCACTAAAGTATATATTATAAATCCAACTATTAAAGCACCAATTACAATATATAATAAATTACTTATTATAAAATTAAATAATCTATTATTTTTAAGTGTTTCAATTACTCCTACTACACTTTCATTTTTCATTTCATTTGAACTAAGAGTACTTAAATAGAAATCAAATAATTTATTAAATGCTGTATTAGATTTATTAAGTAAGAATGAATTATTTAATTTAACACTTTCTATTAATCTTATACTATAATTTTTAAGTGAAGAATCTTTATAATAATCATATACTTCTTTTTCTATTATAACTATTGAATCTTTATCAATATTTTTAATCATAGTTTTTACAGTAGCAAAATCTTTTATTTCAAATAAGTTTTTACTAGCCATATTATATTTAAGATTCATATTTGAAAGCATAGATACTTTCATATTAACTAAACTATATAATGAATTTACTACTATATTATTATCTACATGAGCAAGTACTACATATTCTGTAGGGCCAAGTGTTCTACTACTTGTATAATTATCATTACTAAGAGAATAATAATTTAAAGCTAAATCAATTTTCTTATTAGATAAAGCATCATTTAGTTCTTTAGTATCTTTATATTCTATATATTTATATGTAACACCAGTCATATCAGCAAACTTACTTAAATATGTATTAGTAAGTCCTGTAAAATTACTTCTTATTTTACCTTCATATGGAAGATTTTCTATATATCCAACTATAAAGTCCTCATTAGTTATAGATTCTTTTTCAATTTCAGTATAATTTTTAGCTGTATAATATATATCTAAGAAATATTCATTTATATTACTTTTAGCTTTATTTTCCCATCTATAATAGAACTTCTTCATAATACTAACTAAATCAGCATTATCTTCTTCATTAAGTTCTAAACAATAATAAGAATAAAGTCCATCTAAATGATATACTATTTCATAATCATTAGTAACAATATCATTTATATATTTATACATTGGCACTATCATATAACTAATTGATTTATTATCAAATTCAGTTGAAAGTTCATTATATGAATTAAAACTTTTTATATTTATATTTTTATATGCTGTTAAATACAATGAAATAGTTTCACTGTCACTTTCAAGAACACCAACAGTCTTTCCACCTAAATCAGTTAATTTATTTACAGTATCTTTTTCACCAACTACAATAAAATGATCTTTATATATAACAATATCGTCATTACCAACATAATTTTTATTTACAAGTTTAATATTTGATGTATCTGTAGTTACAATATTTAAATTAAGACCAGTATCCTCTTTTAATGCATTTAAATATTCATAATATACACCTTTACCATTATTAGAAAATATTGGAAGCGATGGCTCTACATATACATCGTATGTTGTATCAGTATTTTCACTTATCCATTTTTTCTCACTATAAGAATAATTATTTACAGTACTCGTTATATAATATAATGTACCAAGAAATCCTGATACTAATATAATTATTATCGCGAATACTATTATTATACTCTTCTTTTTCTTTTTATTATTTTTCATACTACCATACTACCTTTAAACTATTAGAACTTTTAGCTCCAAACAATGGAAAATTTTCATTTTCTTCTTCACCAGAATAAGTAAGTATAAAATGAACATCATAATATGTCAAATTATTTTCTCCTATCTTTTCTAGTGCCTTTTCTGCTAAAGACTTAGCTTCATTAACTTTTAATGATTCTTTAAAGTCTATATCAACATAAATAACTCTTCCCTCAGTATTCACTTTTACAGTTCCTACTTTTGAATTATCACTATATAATGATTTTATTTCATCTTGTAAGTTTGAACTTAATGGATAATTTTCTATTCCATTTAATCTATTTCCATATTTAGTTCCACCTGCACCAGCATAAAAGAATTTATAAAATAATATTCCTATTGCTATGATACATACTAATAAAATACCTAACAATACTAATAAAACTTTATTATTTCTTATCTTTTTGTTTTTTCCCATATTTAATTAAACACCTTCCTTGGTTTTTTTATATTATACAATATTTTATTCTTTATTTCCAGTATCCCCTATTATTTCATATAATTTTTCTTGATTCCATATAGGAATATTTAATTCTATTGCTTTATCTCTTTTGCTTCCAGGATTCTCTCCAACTAATACAACATCTGTTTTTTTACTAACTGATTCACTTGTAAGACCGCCATGTAATTCAATATATTCTTTTATTTCTTCACGAGTCATTCCATCAAATGTTCCTGTTATAACAAACTTTTTATTTTTAAATTCTTCACTTTCAGTAATAGTTTTACCATTATATGTCATATTTACACCTAGTTTTTTAAGTTCATTTATCTCTTCAAGATTCTTTTCATCTTTAAAATAGTTAACTATATTTACTGATAATGTTTCCCCTATATCTCTAATAGTAGCAAGTTCTTCTTCAGTTGCATCCATTAATGAATCTATATTCGTATAATATTTACACAACAATTTAGCTGTTTTAGCACCTATTCCATTTATACCAAGAGCAAATAGTAATCTATCTAATTCATTAGACTTAGATTTTTCTATACTTTCTAGTATAGAATCAACACTTTTATTTCCAAATCCTTCTAGTTCTATTAATTCCTCTCTCTTAGTATCTAGTTTATATATGTCACTAAATTTTCTAATATATCCATAGTTATAAAAATCTTCAATTATTTTATCTCCAAGACCATCTATATTCATAGCATTTCTACTTACATAATGAATTAGACTTTCTATTTTTCTAGCAGGACAATGAATATTTGTGCAAAAATAATCTACCATTTTATCTTTTTGTACTAGTTTGCTTCCACACATTGGACAGCTTTCAATCATACTAAATGGCTTTTCACTTCCATTTCTTCTTGATAATTCCACTCTATCAACCGCCGGTATTACATCTCCTGCTTTATAAATATACACATAATCTCCAATTCGTATATCTTTTTCAATGCAATAGTCGGCATTATGAAGTGTAGCTCTTGAAATAGTACTTCCCATAACCCTTACCGGTTCTAAAACAGCATTTGGTGTTATTTGGCCTGTTCTTCCAACTGTAAAAATTATATCAGTTAGTTTTGTAAGAACATGTTCCGGTGGAAACTTATATGCAGTAGCCCATTTTGGTACTTTTGCTGTAAATCCAAGTTCCCTTTGCATTTCAATATCATTTACTTTTATTACGATACCATCTATTTCATAAGGAAGTGTATTTCTTTTAATAGTCCATTCTTCTATATATTTTAAAACTTCATCAATATTCTTACATAATTTTATGTTAGGATTTACTACAAATCCTAATTTTTTCATATACATTAATGTTTCATAATGAGTTTTAAATGGAGTTAATGGATAATGATATAAAAACGCATCAAGTCCTCTATGTGCAGCTATATTTGAATCAAGTTGCCTTATTGATCCAGCCGCAGCATTTCTTGGATTTTGAAATTTATTTTCTCCATGTTCTTCACAATATTTATTAAGTTTTTCAAAACTTTTCTTTGGCATGTATATTTCACCACGAATATCTAAATCTACTGCCTCTCTTAATTTATGTGGTATTGTTTTGATTGTTTTAACATTGTGAGTTATATCTTCACCAGTAATTCCATCTCCACGAGTAGCCGCTCTTGTGAATTTGCCATTTTTATATTCGAGACTAACCGCAAGGCCATCTATTTTAAGTTCACATACATATTCATGATTTGGAAATACTTCTGATATTTTTCTATCAAAATCTCTTATTTCTTCTTCATTAAATACATTTCCTAAACTCATCATAGGCACAGCATGAGTAACTTTTTTAAATTCAGAAATTATTTCTCCACCTATTTTTCTAGTTGGTGAGTCATCCCTTACCCATTCTGGATGTGAAGACTCTATTCTTATTAATTCTTGCATTAATCTATCGTATTCTGCATCATCAACAGTTGGCTTATCTAATGTATAATATTCATATGAATATTTATTTAAAAGTTCAATTATTTCATTCATTCTGTCCATTTCTAATCACCTATTAATATTATATAACAATTAATATTTATTATAAAGAAAAAGTAGTCTAGAAAATTAAACCATTTATAATTATTTAGAATTTATTTAATATTTTAAACTTTTTTCTTCAAAGATATTGACAATCGGACCCATTTCTAGTAAAATGAATCTTGCATTTAGCGATGCAGGTGTAGTTTAATGGTAGAACTCTAGCCTTCCAAGCTAATAACGTGGGTCCGATTCCCATCACCTGCTCCAATAAAATCAACAAAATCCCTTATTTTAAGGGATTTTTTATTATTAATTTTATCAAAAAAATGGTAATTTTCCACGTTTTCCACCCATTTCATGGTAATTTTATGGTAATTTTTGCAAGTAAAAATGAACTGCAAATATTTCAAAATAAGAAGTAAAAAGAATAAAAAATATTGTTATTGTACACTCTTAAAAAAGGAAGTATCTTTCAACTGTTATAGAGAATGTAATAATAAAGAATATAAACAATTTAAATCACTAAATAATAGAACTACTAGACAGTCTAAGTTAGAAAATAGTAGAACTGTATCATTATTTACAGATAATCTAAATGTATGTTATTTGTGTTGTTGCAAAAAAGAGCATCTTCATGAAGTGTTTTTCGGACGTAACAGAGTCAATTCTATTAAGTATGGGTTATTTATACCCGTATGTGAGGAATGCCACAGAAAATGCCATAAAGATGCTGATTTAATCGATTCTTTGCATAAAAAAGGACAATTACTATTTATGTGTAATTATCCTGATTTAGAATTTGTTGATGTGTTTAAAGTTAATTATCTTTAATCTCTGATAAGTTAATTTTAAAATCTTTTACAGCATCATATTTTGCTTTTTTATTAACATATTTTTCTTCGTGTTCTACATCTTTTGTTGGGAACACTAAATGATGAACATCTATTAAATTTATTCTGGCCGTACTCACATCGATCCATTCAATTAAAAATTGAAATGCTTTATTGGTTACATGTTTGCATTTAATCATATTAGGAATTTCAGTAAATTTATTATCATGAGTTAAATTTAAAATATTAAAAGTTCTATTCCTATTTTTTTCACTTTTATATGTTAAATTTTCAATATTAAATTCATTAATTAATTCTAATTGATTATTTTTACTTGCAAAATACATTTTCCTAATAAATTTATAGTAATCATCCTTTTTAGATTTCAACATATTTGTAAAAAGTAATTCTTCTGAATTTACCGAATTTAAAGCTTGATCCATTTCTAATTTGAAATCACCAGTAGTTAATGTATCTTTACCCAAAAAATCTCTTTTTAAATTGTTAACATTTGTAACCTTTATGCTACTGCAAGATTTTATATGCATACTCATTAATGATGTCTTCCTTATCTATTATATTATTATGCCTTTTAGCACTAGCATCATAGTTCTTTTTCCAACATTCATCTAAATGTGCCATTCCTACCAATTTAAAATCGCTTAATTCAAATAATTCGTCCATTAATCCATTTATATTGCTTTCTAAATATTTATCATTATTAAAAATACTGCAACTTTCTCTAGTTATGTTACCTTTAAGTTGGCCTGATTTAAAAGCATTATAAACTGTTTTAACTACTGGACCATATGTCCATGCATAAATATCATCATCAAATAAATATTCACTATAATTTGATAATGTCTTTTCTTCTGTTTCACCTACTTTAGCATTTCTAATATAAGCACCCCAATATGCAAATAAGAAATATAAAACTTTTTGTAATTTTATAGCAGATATTTCAACAAAGTTCTTTTTTAAATATCTATCTACTATGTATTCAGCAAAGTCTATTGTTTTAAAAATTCCTTTCATACCAAATTCACCCCACATTATCTGTGGTATATCCTATCTTAATTTGATTATATCACAGATTTGATTTGTATTCTATCATATTTTTTATGTTTACATCAATAGTTTAATACTATATTTTATGACAATTAAAAAAAAGAGAACCAGATTCTAGCTGTTAACTAGTCTATCCAGTTCTCTTTTTAAATATTCTTTTATCTTTTTGTGTTTTTTGTTTTTCTCACAAAATTCAATCTTGTTTTTTAATATTTGTATTTTACGTTCTTTACTAACCATATTTAAATTATAAAATAATCATTTATTAGATTCAATATATAATGATTCATTTTCAAATAATTGTACTTTATATTTGCCACTTTTTAAACATTTATAAAGCAATTTATGTTTGCATGCAGAATTAATCAATTTTTCATTTAATTCTTCTATAATAGCTTCTTTTTCGCTTATTTGAGATTTTAAATTTAATATTTGACTGTCTTGTTCTTTGATTTTGCTATTAAGGTCTGAAATTTGAGCATTTAAAGAATTTATTAGTTCTTCTTTAGTATCTACTTTTGATGGTTCAGTATAACTAGGTGGTGTAATATCATAATGAATCACATCTTGATTCTTGTTAATTCTATAGCAATAGTTAAAATATGGTAATGTTTTAACATACTTTGCTAAAGCATTATAACTAATACCTTTAACGTAGAAATCACATGCCCATCCTTTTTTATGTTTAGAATTTTTAACACCACCTTGCTTACTATTCCAGGTTTCACATCTCAAAGGACTTGTTATAATTAATGGTTTACCAAAATGTGTTCTAATGGCTTGTAAATTCTTTGCTAAATCATAACTAAATGGTACAGGATAACCATTACAATATTTACCACCGCATTTACACTTAAACTCACTATACTTGAAGTTTTTAAAATCTTTACAATTCTCGGCTGTTAATGGTTTATAGCTCATCTTGATCATCTCTCTTTATTTCAGCTACTTGTTCAATATCACTAAATTTTTTAAAAATTTTATCTTCAAATGATTTGTATATTGCATCAGCTCCTAACCAAGTTATAAGCCCTACCCAAATGGCATTAATTACAGACAGTTTAGTGAACGATAATGCAAATGTTATGCCAATTGTTACGCTTGATATTAAACCAGTAAAAAAGAGCAATTTTTTGCTCTTTAACTGTTCTTTAATTTTTTGAATTGTTGCAGTACTAATTATAGATGCTGCGATACTTACTATTAATATTTGTTTAATTAATTCTAATTCCATATTTAATCATTTCCTTTCTACTTTCTTTCTTTTAAGATCAATAAATCATCGTGGATGTTTTGAAAACTTTTAATAGCTCTCTCATCGTGTTGCTTAAATTCGCTATTAGTATTATCCATACTTGTCTTTAACAAGTTAAGAGACTCTGCTATATTTCTATTGCTAACTGACAGTTCTTTTAAAATTGCATTATTTGCATCCCTTTCTTGTTTTTTATCTTCTTTATCTTCAATTTCCTTATCCTTTCTATCTTTTCTATCCAAAAACAAATAGACAATAAAAAGAACAGCCATGATGACTGTCCCGCCATATTGAAAAATTGTTGAAGATAATTCTTTTATTTCTTCACTCATTTTTGCTCCTTTCTTTTTTAATACTGATAATTATTTTAGTTTTTATAACTCTGTTACAGTTAAATATGTACCTGACGAAGCAACATTTATTGTACCAGTAGCGCCAAATCTCATATTAAGTGAAATTTTATCTTTTGGTGAAAGTTCTAATATAAATGGTGAAATAGTAATTGAAGAATATTTTGTACCAACTGAAATTCCATATGCCGAAATAACATTAGAGTCATTTTTTGCAATTGCTAATTCTTTATCAGTATCGTTTGTTGGATGCAAAACTAATATATTTGCTGAAACTAATAACAATAAAGTTTTATTGGTTTGATTCACGAGTTTACCATTTTCTAACGTTAATTTGCTTTCATTATTTTTAACCACATCTACAACAGGTATATTATAATTTGTCCAAGATTTTGTTACGTTGTAAGATTTATTTCCATCTTCTGATTTTACACAAATTGTACCTTTGTTTAGTATGATGTTTAAATCTTCGTAACTGCTATCATTTATCTTATGAGATATTGAGTCTGATGTAATTCTTTCAGTGATCAATTTATATGTATTTTCACTACCTTCAACCTCATTAAACCCTAACACTTTTTTTGAACCAATTTTCATTTCAGTATCGGCTTTTAATTTACCTTTTACCCTAAAATAATTTATTCCGTTTTGAGTATACCAGTAGTAAATTGGATCGCCTTTTATTATTTGAAAATTGGAACTTTGTGATGTGATTTTATCAGTAATTGTAATTGAGAATTGCCAATTGTCTTGATAATCGCAAATTTCTCCTAAATCAAAATCTTTCAAAGAAAAAGAACCATCATCATTTATCGTTGGTTCTAATACTATAGTAGTCCATTCATTATCTTCTTTTTTCTTGTATTCACACTTAAATATAGCAGTATTTTTAATATTCTCACTAAAGTAACCATTAAAGAATTTACCATTTAAGTTTAAAATAATATTCGAACTAGTAGATGTTTTTCTCTTACCACTCGCAGTAATTTGTGGATAAAAATAATTTACAACATTTGATAGTACATAATTGTAAGTGCTTGTGTAATTTCTACTATCAGTAACATCCAATTTGAATGAATCAGCCCAATTTGTTTGATATGGACTAGTTGTACTAACATTGTTTATAGTTTGCGATTTTAATGTTGCACCATTTTTAGCACTTGCATTCCAAGTTAATTTCGGAGTACTAACATATTTAATAAATTTAGTGTTATCTCCAGTTAAAACAATAGATTTAGTATTTGTATCTATTATTGAAGTATTACTAATCGCTGGTTTACAAAGTGTTTCGTTCGCAAATATATTTATATCTACATATTTTGGATCTCCAATTTGTGTATCACCATTGTAGGTTATTGCTTCTATAGAACATGATCCATATTGAGCATTCGGTATTAACGAATAGAAACTTGTTGGAATTTGCCAGCCATAAGTTTTCTCACCAGTTTTTTCAACTATTGTTGTATAGACAGTTTGAGTGGCAAATTTATATTTTAATGTGGTAGTGAAACTATCATTCTTTTTATTTATAACTATAATTGAACTGCTACCTATATCTGCGTTTGTAGCTGTGATATCGCTGGCTCTTGGTATAGTAGTTAATTTTTTAGTACCACTGTCTCTTAATGTGCCTAGTACTGATGTACCTGTTGTAATAGACCAATTCCAATCAACTGATTTGCTTCCATCATTATTGTGTTGAATATCTTCAAAAGTAAATGTTGCAGTTACTTTTCCACCTTTGCTTAAAGAAACATTCTCTGATTGCGTAGAACCATTGCATGTACACTTTAAAGCTTTAGAATTGAACCAAGTTGAACTGTTATTTGCACTAAATGTAATTGTTATCGATAAATCAGATTTATTATTTACTATATCTACATTTTCACTAAATGAAGTATTTTTAGTAACTGCAAATAATTGTATATTTAATTTCATTTTTTTCATATATCAAACACTCCTGTTCCAACATTTCCTTCTTCGTCTGTATAATCTTCAAATCTTGAATTACTGCCGCATACGAAATACTTACGCACTGTTAGATTTTCAGTTCGAACTATTGATTCTTTTAATAAATCATCATAACCGGCAAATAACAACTCATCGTTATTCTGTGTTGTTTCAACAGATACACCTTTTTCGTTAATTGTTGAACTAGTTTTTGCACCAGTTTTCTGATAGTGCATCCCATTCTCATCAAATGTACCACTTGTTGTTTGAACTTTTGTAACTGAACCATCAGTTAGTTTTGTATTAATTTCAGTTTTTGTATAGATGTCCGTCTGTATTTTTTTAACACTCTTCTCTATTTCTATTATTTTTGAAGTTGGCGTATAACCATTAAATTTTTCTTGTATTTCTTGATAGTTATTATTTACTTGGGTATCTAAATCTTCCACAGAACTTACTACAGAATTTATTTGATTTTTAACATGGTCTACATCAAGTTTAACTTGATTCATTTCTTGCTTTTGACTACCAGCCAAATTGTAATCAGTTATAGATTTTGATTCCGTATCAGCACTAATCTTCGACTTAATTCTACTTGTTGTTTCAAAATTTAAAATCACGCTCTTGAATTGATTTCCATTTTTGTCGATTACTTCTATTTCATCATTTAAATCAAAATAAAAACCGTCAACGAAATCTGATAGTTCAAACGGTATATATGAAGTTCCAATAAAATATGAAGCTACTGTTTCTATCATTTCTTCTCTATATAAATCTACAAATGGATTATCAAGTATTTTGCATTCAATTCTGTCTCCTTCTACAACTTCTGGATAAACAATATCATCATTATATCCATCTTTTCCAAGTACTAATGTGTTGTACGGGCCAACTATATTTTCTCTAGATAAATTAATATATCTCTTTCTTTCTATTAATTCATTTGTTGTAGTTCTTGATTTTATTTCTAATTTACCTTCTCTATTGATAAATGCTATTGAATTACCTATTTCTACAAGTCTTCTTATTATTTCTCTACAAGTTATTCCTTCTTTAAAATTAGGCTGTTTAAATTGATAACTTGACCAATTAAAAGTACTATTTGCTAATTCTATTCCAATTTGAGTGCAAATATCATCAACTATCTCTTGGCCACTATGTGTTTGATTATTATTCCAAGATAAAGTGCTTACATAAGGTACATCAAATAATTGAGTTCTATCTTGTGCATCTTGAATTGTAATAGTTCTTGTACTGATATTGGTTGTTATATTTGAAGAATTTGGCTTAAATATTCCTTGTGGTACCCATTCTATTTGATTATCTATATATAATCCTTTATATACAGTAATTTCTTTATTTTCAAAATCTAGATTATTATTTAAATTATATATTTCAAAATTAACTTTTTTGGTTGGAAATTCTCCAAATGATCTATCACAATTATGTAAAATTTTAGGAGCAGTTTTTATAACTGAACCAGTATAAGTAACATTATCAACAACTATTTTACATTTAGGGCTTAATGATAGATTTGTTTTTATATAATTTCTATAATTGCTACTAACACTATACATTAGATATCATCAACTTTCATTTGAATAAACCTTATTTGGAATGGTTCACAAGTAAAATCATTATTTATTGCTTTAACTTTTATTGCATCACCAACTACATACATGCTTTTTGTTAACCAATTTTTTTCTTTCAAATCATAGTAATATAAAGAACAACTTGTTTTTTCTAACAATTTCAATATTTTGGAAACTTCATCTTCACCACGAAAATCTTTGAAATCATAACTAACTTTATTTAACAACCCTATTACATCTCTGTACATTGTTCCATCATCACTTCTTCCGGCATTATCGCCGTCTTGTTGTTGATATTCATAACTTATATCATCTGCTTCAAACATAACATCATCTACTTTAAATTGATATTTTTCCATATTTCACCTTCTTTCCAAGCAAACAAAAAGGCAAATTATTGAACTAACAATAACTTGCCCGCATCTATTTGTGCTTGATTTATTTTTTGAATAATAGTTTTACCATCTTCATATTTATGATAAATTGTAATTTCAATTTCTTGTTTACCAGTAGTTCCAGAATCTTTAATTGCTTTTAATGCTTGTTCGTAAATTTTGCTTTCCGGAGAAACTATTTCACCTTCACGTTTGTTATCACCAATGATTGCCAATTGAGGGTTGTTTGCTTTTGCATAACCACCTTTGGCAAGTTTTGGAATTTGTGGAACTGGTAATGGATTTTCTTTCCATAAGTCTTTAAATGGAGAAACGCCTAAAAAACTTGAATTTCTAATTTTATTCAACATTTTGTTAACACTTTTAAAAGGCAATGATATAACTTTATTAATTCCAGTTATTATTCCATTAACTATCGTTTTAAACACATTTGCTATACCATCTTTGATTCCATCAAAAATTTTTCCACCTTTTGAAAAAATCTTAAGAATACTATTCCAAATATTACTAATTGTAGTTTTAACAGAATTAAAAGCATTTGAAAAAGCTGTTTTAATTTTTTCTAACATATTATTTATGGTATTTCTAAAGCCTTCACAATTATCATAAAGTAATTTAAATGCACCAGCAAAAGGATTTACTATAAATAATAATAATCCTTGCCAATTATTTTTTACAAAATTAATTATTCCATTAAAAAAGCCTTTTACTTTTTCTATTCCTGCTTCAACAGTAGATTTAATACTTTCAAAAGCTGTAACGCAAGCATTCTTAATATCGTCCCAATGCTTTATACACACTACAATAATTGCAATCAAAGCACCAATAGCTAATACTACTAGAGTGATTGGATTTGTAAGAACAAACAATATTGCTGAAAAAATTCCAGTAACTGCATTACAAACTATCATTGCCGCATTATATAATGCAATTGCACCAGCAATTACTCCTATCGTTATTCCAATACCCTCTAGAATAGACATTGCAGTTTGATTTTGTGAAATCCAATTTAAAGCGTCCCCTATTCCATTTAACACATCAGTTATTACACCACCTGTCCAACTTGCTATTGGTTGTAAAAACTTAGTCCAAAGCCAATCAAACAATGGTTTTGTATCTTCTATTGCTTTATTTAATATATTAAATGCACCACTTAATATATTTAGAAAACTTGGTAATACATCTTCTATAGTCCATTGTGCTAATGGTACTAAAAGATTGAAATATGCCCATTTTAAGCCATCCCATATTGTACCGCCTAACTCCTCAACACTACCTTTTAAAGTTTCAAATGCATTTATTAAATTATCAAAGCTGATATTTTTCAATGGTTCTATAAAGGCTATTATATTGCCAATTGATGAATTTATGCCACTAGTGTCTATTGTTGGAATAGAAGTGGAAGAACTAGATCCAGTTGTACTACCAGATGCACCTCCACTATCAGATGAACCACTATTACTTGAACTTATAGTATGTATCTCATCAAGTCCACTAAATGATTTATTCATCTTTTTAGCAGAACTAACAGCATCTTTTGCGGCAGTCTTACTTGATTCACCAATACCGGTTATACTATTTGATGCTTTTGATATAACATTTGGCATTTTTAAACCAAATGCACCCATAACTACTTGTATCTTTTCAAATAGTCTTGTGATTGCCGTAATAGCAGTATTTATAACAGGTATAAACAATTGTGCTATTGGTGTTACAACCTTACCTATCGCAACTGTCATCTGATTAAAATTAAATTTTAATTGTTGAATTTGTCCTGCAAAAGTCTTCGTATAGTTTGCTGCATCTCCAACTTGAAATTTGGTTTCATTCATGATGCCTTTATATTCTGCTTGAATCTTCTCTTGCTGTGTTAATGCAGTAGAAGATTTACCAACACTTTTAGCATATTCTTCCCACATTTTAGCTACATTCTTTGTAACGCCTGCATTATCTACAAGTATTGAATTTTCATTTTTTAAACCTTCTGTAGCAGTAACCACTGCTTCGCCCAAATCGTAAGAAGCCTGTCTTCCAAATGCTGCACTGTCTTTCAATCTATTAAGTACATCTTCAATCTGTGAAGAGTCATAGCCTCTTGATAGTAAATTCTTATATGCTGTTGCTGTTTCTTCAATTGATACTAAACCATCAGCAGTATATTTTTTTATAAAATCATTTGCTAATGAAAATGAATTTCCAGTGCCTTGTACAATACTATTTAAACCAGTGAATGCACTTTGAACTTTGCTTGCACTATCAATGCATTTTTTCGTAAAATTAGCAACAGTTTTTACCGCAAAAGCACCAGCAACCAATGCCCCAATTTTTCCAAATAAACTTGAAAAAGCACTCTCAGTTCCCTTTACCTTATTGTTCAATTGTTTATCATAATTAGAAGAGTTTAATTTAAGCTCTAAATCAACTGCTCCTACATTCGTCGATTTTGCCATATTTCACCTCCTATCTAAATATTGAAGAAAATACTTTTGATATATCTTCTTTCTTTAATTCGATTTTTTGTTGCTTTTTATTTTTTAATTTAAACTGATTCCATTCATTCCTTATTTCTTTTTCTTTTTTTGTCATTTCACGAATTTTTTTAGAATCAGTTTCAGATCTAATTTGGACAACATATCCAAGAGGTGTATCTCCATTTAGCCCACTCAATAATTGTCTAAATTCTTGACACGAAATTTGATCATATTCATAGTAAAGTCTTATTCCATATTGCTGGGCAAAACTAGATACAATTAAATCCCGGTCATATTCCATATCGTAGAAAGTTTCCGGGATTATTAGTTTTTTCTTGCTTGTTCCTTAGCAACTTTTTGAAGTTCTTTAGGATCTTCCCCAGTTATTGCTCCCATAATGCAGAAACTTAAATATATTGCTGAATCAACTGGTAAATCTAAATCAATTATTTCTAATGCATTTTCTTTGCCTAAAGCAAGTTCATAAATTTGATTTGTTTTTTCTTCTTCACTTAATTCAGCATTACTTTGAACTTTTTGTATCTTTTCAAATGTTTTTTGTCTGTTATCAACTGTATATAATTTATCTCCTATTTTTAATTGTGGCTGGTTATCTCCACTTAATATTTCTTTTGTAATTCCTGTATCTATAATTCTCATAATTTGTTTTCCTTTCTTATATAAAAAAATAAGGGCAAAGATTTTTTATAAATCTTCACCCTCTATTTATTTGTTTAAATTAACTAGCTGGTGTAAATGTAGGTTTTCCTTTACCTGTTAAATCACCGCTTAATGGTGCAACATCAGTAGCAGCACCTAATATGTCTGTTAAAGCAGTAACTGCTGTAAATTCTAATTTAGATCCATCTGGAAATTCAATTTGCCAGTCTGCTTCAGCAGATTTGCCAATTTTATATCTTAAACTTTCAAGATAATCATTTCCAACATCTCCTAATGTTCTCTTACCACTAAATGAACCAGTTAATGCTTTTGCAGTTAGTAATGCATTTTGCCATCCACCATCTTTAATTGAATACCAAGTTTCAGTATTGTTTTCTAAACTTAAACTTACCTCTTCTAAATCTGCAATTTCGCTATAAACTGCTGGTTGATCACTTGCAGCAGATGTTTTAACTTTAACTTTGCATTCACTAACAGCATATTGTCCTACAGTAACTGTAGCCATTATTAATCACTCACCTTTCTTCGTACGAATCAAATTCAATTGAATATTCATATACATTGTTATCATCAGTTCCCAAACTAATAGGATTTTCATATAGCATTTGAATAAATATTCTTTTTTCTTCAATAAAAAATGACTTCTCATTAAAGAAATCATATATTTTTTGTGCCATTATTTCGGCATCATTTTGGTTTTTAGTATATCTTAATAGAATAGTTATAGGTTTAATAGTTGTGGATTTATTTCTATTCCCACCAATAATTCCAACATAAGGTTGTGTTCTTTTATCGTAGAAACAAATTGCTTTTTCTTTGTTATTATCAATTTTTCCTATACTAATAGATTCAGTCCACTTGAAGTTCTCTTTAAAATAATCTTTATATTGCTTTAATGTCATTTTAATTTACCTTTCATAATTTTAGCAAATTTCTTTTTAGCAAAATCTTTTTTATTTCCATTAATGTATGATTCAAACCATTCACCACCTGCATTTTTGTTTTTATCTTTCCTAAAATTATATTCAGGATGCATATATAACCTTCTTGCATATGGTGTGTCTGATACAATGGATACTTTTCCACTGTTTTTTTTAGAATCATCTACAAATGTACTTCTATTTTGCAGTTCTCCAGTATCAAATGGCATAGTTTGGCTTCTTTGCAAATCACCTTTTACTGCATCAGCAGTTTCTACTAATGACTGAACAGCAATTTGTTTGATCATAGCATTATTTTTTAAATTGATCTTACCTTTGACTTTTGCATTTAATTTCATTTTATTTCAAACTCCGTATGATGAACTGTACCATTAGGGTTTCTAGGCCTATAACCAGCATATATCTCATAACTATTGCCATTTATAGTAATAACACCATCACTAACATTTTTTAATGATGGTGCTATATCACCTTTTATAATAACTTTTCCAAGCAAAGTAATTTGTTTACCTTCTGCGTCAATAATTCTTTTAGCTTTTTCACTGAATATACATTTTCCGCTTGTTTTTATACTTTCAAGAGGGCTTCCTTCTTCTGAAATCCCTTCTTGATTCAAAATAAGCGAATAATCAGTTTTTAATAGCCAGTCCGGAAAAGGTAATACACTAATTTTATTAGCCATTATCTCAGTTTTCTATCTAAACCAGTCTTATGAACATAATCATAAGCCATTTCAGACATGTTTTTCCTTTGTGCTATTGTTTTATTGCTATTAGAATTATCTACACTTACAGATATATCTAACACGCTATAAGAAGACGCATCTCTATTATCTTCATTATTATATCCGTTTTCATAGATATATTCTGCTTGATAACAAATTGCATCTCTTATTTTTTCTTGTTGGAATTTAGTTAAATTATTAAATCCTATTGCAACTATTCTATTGAATGTTATACTATCAATTTTTTCTTGTGCTAATCTCAAATACTCTTCAATTTCATCTATTGGTACTTCATTACCTTTAAATTCATCAGAATAGTATTTTTTATCAACATAAAGTGTCATATTGCCACCTCCTAGATGGCTATTCTGCCACCATCTTATTTTTTTCTTTTTTAGGATTAGATTTATTGTCTTCTTTCATCTCTTCAAAATTAGGATTATTTCTTAATTTATCAATATAAAAGTTTAAGTTTTCAACAATAATCTTTCCAGTTTTCTTATTCTTGAACTTTGCCATTTTCATCATCCTTTTTAGGTTGATTTTTTGGTTCTTTCTTATCATCCTTTTTAGGTTGATTTTTTATAATTAATCCAACAGTTCTCATTTTTTCCTCCTATTATGCAGTTGGTGCTGCTTTATGATGTAAGTAGATTCCAGCTACTTTATTTTCATAAACATCAGCAAGTCCATATTTTCTATAACCGAACTTCCAAGCATCAGCAGTTTGATTTTGTTCTGGTGTAACTACTTTTGGAGCAATATGTTTGTTATATTGCATTACAGCATCCTTTTGGATAATCATAAAGTTGATATCAGCACCATTAGTGTCTCCAGTTTCAGAGCCTTTTGCATGTCTTTTATATCCACCTTTAGTTTCACCACTTGATTTACCATCTAACATATCTATTGCAGTATAGAATCTTGTTTGTGGAACTAAAATAACTTGTTCAAATCTAGATAATACTTCTTTTGATTTAGTGTTATCTAAGTCATCAATAAGTCCTTTCAAAGTTGGAGTAATGAATAGATATCTTCTTTCGTAAGTTACTTCGTCTTCATCCATTTTATTTGTTCCTGCTCTTAAAGCACTAATTACATCAGCACCTGTTGATAGAGTAGCTGGTGTTGCAACTTTTGAAATACCGCTTGTTCCAGCATATGTAGCGAATCTAAATGCGTCACCTTCTGGAGCAACTTTAGTTCTGATAAATTCACTTGCTAATTTACCATAAGCAATTCCAGCTGTTTCTTCATTGTCCATTGCATCAACACTGAACATTCTACCTCTTTCATAATTAAATTTAACAGTTTCGTTTGTTAATGTTACATCTCCATTTGTGTAACCACTGTTTCTATCATAATCACCTAAAGCGTCCATATCAATTTTAGGAATTATGATTTCGTTTGCATTAGCTCCTTCTTGTGCTAGTGAAGAGTCACTATCTAATACTGAAGTTAACGCAGCTTGTTTGTACACTTCATCAAGTAAAGGTACATACTTTTTGAATTTTGTAATATTATTTGCCATTATAAATCATCTCCTTTTCCATTTTTGGCAATAAAAAATGAGATTTATTTCAATCCCATTATTTTTCGCATTTCTGCAAGTTCATCTTTTTGTTCTTCTTTTCCATCATCACCAATTTTATAACCTTTTTTATTTTCCTCAGTTTTTGAAATTAGTTCTGGAAAATCTTTTAATAGATCTTCAATTTCAGTATTTAATTTACTTTCATCTAATGATCCATCTTTGTCAAGAATATTCTTTTTATCTACGAGTCTAACTGCCCTAGTGATTTTTTCTTCCTTGACATTTTTTCTTAATAAAGCATTCTCAATTTTGGCATTAACTGCTTCAAGAGTTGCTTTTTCAGCTCTCTTAATAGCTTCTTGTGTTTTTTCATCAACACTTTTGTTTTTTTCTTCATCTTCTCTTGCTTTTGCAAGAATAGATTTAGCTTTTTCAACATCATCAATGCCTAAATCTTTTAATTGCTTTGCTAAAGCTTTTTGTTCGTTTTTTAAACTAATATCATTTAATTCTTTATCTGTGTACTTTTTTTCTTCCACTTTTTTATCAGTTTCTTTAGTTCCCTCATCTTTAGCATTCTTTGTAGTATCTTTTGCTTCTTCTACATTAGAAGTCTGAACATTTTCTTGTTCCATTTTTTCTCCTTTTTCTTGTTGGATAAGGTCATCCACACTCCGTTTATTCGTACCGGTCAAACGATATTTTAGTGCATAATAAAAGTCGATATTTCTATCGACTTAATGTTTATAAGCACCATAGAATATATAATTGCCTAGGACTTGTTATCAATTACGATAACTAACTATATACTCTATGCTACCTATAAAGTAGCACTTATTATTTTCTCTTATTTAATACGTTTACTATTTCTCTATTTTCTAATCTTGTTTTCTCCAATTCTTGCCTAATTGCAGATAATACACACATGATAAAAAATAAAAAAACAGCAATTATTATTAGTATTGCTATCATATATTTTCTCCTTTTATATCAATGTATTTTCATCTAAGTCACCAGTATATAAACTATCATATGAAATCTTTAATTCAATGCATTTTTTTAATTTTTCCAAATAAGTTGCATCATCATCAAAAACATTTGTGTAATCATTATTTCCAAATATTTTTTTATATTCTTGTTCTGCTTTTTCTATTTCATTTTCTAGTTCAGTGTTCTCAATTTTAGATAATTCATTTAATTTTTGTATAAAATTCATTATATTCTCCTTTTAACAATCATTTTAAAATAATCATACGCATTTGGAAACATATCATTTATATAACTTAACTCTTCCATGTCCTTTCGAATACTTGCACTACCAAAATGTGCGAATGCTTCAGCAGTCAATTTTCCTTCATGTTTCCAATAATTATCAGGATGTTTATATTTTCCTACACATTTATTTTTAGTTATTCCACCAACTAAATCAGATATGCTTCCCATTTTAGGACTTTGTTTCATTGCTTTACTAATTTCTTTATAAGCTTGATCATCAGTTACATTATAACATCTTTTATATTTCTTTAAAACATCATTAAAATCATTTATTAATAATTGTTCAAATACTTTATCATTTGATATATTGCCAAAAAAATTATCTATGTTGTGTGACATTTCATGGAACAAAGTTTTATAACTACCTCTTGGATTAACAGCGTCCTTTTCTAAATTTATTTTTATATAATCAAACTTAGAGTTATATCTTGCTGTTCTTCTTGTTTTTATATTTTTAAATTTGAATTTATCTATATTATCATTCAATACTTTTTTCATTGTTGTAGGAGCATTGTTAATAACATTTTTTATTTGTGTATAATGTTTATTTGGAAGTTGATATAATTTCAATGGAGTTCTTTCATTTGTTTTTATTTCGTAAATATAGTCAACTATTTTTTTCTTTGCTATTTCCCATTTTGCTTTTTTATTTTTTGAATTACTTGTATTACTAGGAGCTAATAAACCATTTTCTAGCCTATCAAATCTTTTAATATTTCTATTAATATAATTCAATTCCTCACTAGTTAGTTCATTTATTCTATTGTTAATCAAATTAACATCATCTTCATATTCTTCATCGGTATAATCTTCCATATCTTCTAATTCTGGATAATAAGTTGTTAATCCATGGCGACAGTTTGGATGCAAAAAACCCTGTTTCATTGCATCACTCAATAACATATACTTCCCATCTTTTTTAGTTCCACCAGAATAGACATCATCAATAAATATTTTATTCTCCCACTTTTGACATATAGGACAAGCACCACCATGAGAAGTGGACTTAACTAATACTCTACCTATAGATTTTCTAAAATCGCCTTCGCCCATTAGTTGAGCTCTTAAACTAGCAGTTCTAACAGCCATTTGAGAATAACTGGCAATGTTTACTCTTCTTCCATCTTTATATTCTATACAATTAAAACCCCTATTTAAGAAGTCTTTATTTGCTTCATCGATTGCAAGTTTAGTTTTTTGTAATTCAGTTAATTCTTTGGTTGCCATATTAGCAGCTTGCTTTTCTGTAAAAACTCCATTGGCAACAAAAAAAGCGCTTTTATGAATAACTTGTCTATATTGATCATTAGCCATTCTTAAAACTGCTGTATTAGCTGTTTTTAAATCATTATTTACTACTTTTATTAAAGCATTGACTTTTCTACCATTCGTTCTAAAAAAACTGTGATTCATTATTTTATTAGGTTTTAGGCTCTTACCCATTACTTTGTTATATTGATTAATTGCTTTAATTGAACCTTCTTTAAGCTCATTATTTAAGTGCTTAGATATTTCTTTAGGTAGTACCTTAGTATAACCACTTATGATATTCTTATTCTCTCTTTGATACCTTTTTAGTTCCTTTAATTTTTCTGCTTGCCATTGAGAATATTTGAATCCAGTTTTATCTTCCTCTTTAAGATGTCTTTTATAATTTCTTTTCATTGAAGATATCAATTCTATTTCCATATCTTCATACAATTTTTTGATATTATAATCATTCATTAATTATCACTACTTTGAATTATTTTAATATCAGAATACTTACAATTAACTGTTGTTGATACTGTATTATCTTTTTTCTCAGTAAAACTCACTCTTTCATTACCATCCCAATTAGATATGCTAAAATAAGTTATGTTTTCATAAGTCTTACCATCATATTTAATCTTTAGTCCTTTTATTGGTTTTTCTTTACTCTCTATCATTTGTATCACCTACCTTTGCATTTAATATATCTTCATTTTCAATTAAATCCAAATCATCATCAATTGATGGTTCTTCCATATCTACAATGCCTTGCTCATTTTTTATTCTTTGAACTTCTTCTTGTTTCCATTTATCATCCTTAGTATCTCCGTAAAGTTCTTCTACACTAGTTTCTATACTCATGATTCCATTTGTTTTAGCTTTTCCTATTGTTTCAATTTGAGCTTCAAAAGAAGGATTAGCATAACCACCAAATGAAGCAGTTCCTTGAATATCAGTAATTTCATTTTGATTCATAGTATCATACACTTTAAATGTTATGTTAACCATATCATTTATAACTTTTGTTAACACTTCAACAATTTGATTTCTCTTATATAGCGTTGTCTTTTCTTTTTCTCTTGTTGCTTCTGCATTATCTATCTTCTTTGTATCAATTCCTAAAGTGCTAGGGCTAATTAAACCAGTTAAACATTGATCCAATGCAGTAATATATGTACTTAATAATGCTTCAGATTGTATTTGTCCCTGCGTTGTTTCTATTTTATTCTTACTTGAACCATCTTCTGAAATTGTTTCTTCAACTGATATAAAGTCATTATCTAAATCGCTACCCCTTAATAATAACCCGGTTTCTGGATCTCTTGGTAATAATGATTCAGGAATATAAGTTTTAATTTGCCCTTTTCTTAAAGCTAGCATCCATTGTGACCACACTTCATCAAAGGCATCAAAGTTATCCAATTTTCCATCAAATAATGATTTTCCTCTACCGATATATTTTTTTGATTTTCTAAACATAACTGGAAGTGCCATCATAAATTCATTAGTATTTGTAACTGTCTTATATTTATTAATTAATTCTGGATAATCTTCTATCTTGCATTCTTTTCCTTCTTTATTAACTAACTTATAAGTTATATCTTTTTTTGAATATCTTTCAAGAAGTGTATATCTTTGTTTATTAATTAATTTTTTAGTTTTAAATATAACAGCAATTAGTCTTCCCCTTTCATATTCAAAATCAACTCTTGAACCATCATAATATTCAATGATTGGATATTGACTTATATCAGTATCAATAGACCACTTAAAAGCTCCATCTCCACACACTAATGCTCCTACTACTGAATCTCTTAATAATGCTTTAGGATTGTTTTCTTCTGCTATTTTATTCCATTCTTCTTGTCTATCTCCGGCTTCAATTTTATCTAAGTCATCTGTAGAAATATCAGCCAATGTATCTACTATCATTGAAGGTAATCCAGTGTGTATTTTTCTTATGTTCATTCCCACTGTAGGTTTGCTGCCCCAAAAGTGCTTATTTCCAAGCCTATCATTTAATTGTTCATATAGTTGTTGTATTTCATTTGGATCACCCCTATACCATATGTTATTAATAAATGCTTGGCTTTCATAATTATTTAATTGTTCAATATCTATTTGTACTGAATCAGGACTTTTAATTTCTAACCAATTTCTTATCATATTTTTCATCCATCCCATCTTTATCACTCTCCAGTGTCTGCATCTTTTATCATTTGCTTAATTACTTCCCAGTTACCTATTAATTTCTTAAATGGTAACCAAGCATATTGACAACCTTGTATATGATGGTCATTTCCATCTTCAAGTTGCCCATCTTCTGTAAAACTATATACGTTTGTTTCATCTATGTAATTTTTACACGTTTCTACAATTAAAAAGTCTTCGGTATTTAACCAAGACTGTTGTAATTGAACTCTCGTTAAGTTCTTTGTTTTTTTCCACGCGCCTTCAAATATGTAAATACATCCAGTTTTTCTTTTGTATTTTTTTGCTTCTGCTATTGTTCCAGCATCAGCATTATCTATAAAAATGTATCTTGCAAATCCCCATTTGCTTTTACATTTCTCAGCAAAATTAATTAATTTAGGTATAACATCTGATGGAGCAAATGGTATTTCTCTGTCTTTGTTGTTGTATCCTTCTTCCTCTAGTAAAATGCATTTTCTATCTTCTGTTATTCCTATAAATTCAAATGTAAGTTTATCGTGTGATTTCTTTGAGTAAGATGTATCACATCCTATTGCAAATCTTATAAACTTTCTTTTCTTTTTAGGTTCTACTTCTTTCCAGTCCTCAAACATTGCTTGTTTTTCACTTATTATGTGTTTACCAGCAATTATATTGAATACCAGTCCTGTAGCTTTTCCCCTTAATCCTTGTATTTTGTTTTTATATAATTTAGTTCCAACTGGTACAGATTCTATTATTTGTTTCTTCTTCTCATCAGTTAGACTTAAATTATGATTAAATGTAAAATACCACCAAGTCCAATCAGCAACTTGAGGTTCTTTTAACAGTTTTAATAATTCTATTGGTCCATCATTTTTATATTTATCTATTGGTCTAGATTTATTAACAAATTCTTTATAGCACTCTTTATTTGGATCATCTGGATTCATTGTACACAGTCTATAATCAGCTCTCATAAATGCTTCTCGTACAAATTCCATATCAGCAATATTAAACTCATCTATGAATAATCCATACACTTGGCCACCTAAAGCTTTCTTCCAACGAGCCTTATTATCATATCCCAGTACATAAATTATCTTATTTCCATTTTGAGTGTGAAAGAGTATGTGTGGAAGACTTATCTTACCTTTTCCATTAGGATTGTATTCTACACATCCACCTTCTTTATAATCTCCAAATATTTCAATTAATCCTTTATCAGAATTGATAATGTTTTTTTCAATTGTTCCTAAATCAAGCCCTGCTATAATACTAGGTTTTGTTCCTTTATAATTAGCAACTTTAAACATAAATTTAGGAATACCTACAGTTGTTTTTCCAGCGAATGTAGTGCCTTCAAGAAATTCAGTACTACAATCATATTTTAAGAAATCAATGTATTTCTCACTTAATGGAAATTCACTATTCACCTTTACCACCTAATTGTTTTGAAATAGATGATAATATTTTAGTCGCATTAGGATTCTCAACACTAACTTCATCTTTAGGTTTTTCACCAACAGTGTCTCTTAATGAATTAAAAGCTTGATAGTCGCCTTTTAAAGCTCTTTGCCACATAGCAATTATCATAGCCATTTGATTATCTATGTTCTCATCATCTATGCCTAATTGTTTAAACATAGTTCTAATCTTCTTTCCAGTCTTATCTCTAACATCTGGAAATGGTAAGGATAATAACAATGATATCTGGTCTTTCATCAATTTTTTCTTTCTTCTTACTTCTCCAGATTTAATTCCACCATTGCGACCTTTTCTTTTCGCTTCATCTGTGCTTTGTATTGGTTTTAAATCACTTGCACTCACTGCTATCATCTCCTTCCATCATTTTTACAATTAATTTTAAAATAAAAACAACCATTTAAGGTTGCTAACAATATCTTTAATAGATACTATACCAATGATATAAAGGCTGACATTTAGTTAATCACTCTAAATGTTATGCTGATTATTGCTTCCTAGTGGTTAATTTCTCAACTCTTAACCTAAACCTTATGCTAGATAACTTTTATATATCATCAGTACATTACCTATTAAAGGCAATGTTTATTTATCAATAAGACAAATAAAATTAGAACTTCTAGTGCCTTTATAAGCACCATATTGAATAAATATAAAGGATTTTATTAGTGTTTTGTTTGCAATACTCAACTAAACTCTTTTGATAGATTTCACATCACCTGTACTTCGTGTTTTAGTGAATTATAAGTCATATTAACCTTAACTATCAACATGCGACTTTTTATATATTTACTCAATATGCTACCTATAAAGATAGCATTATTTGAAATGATTGAGGTGCTATTATAAACACCATAGAATAGATATAACAGGATTCGAACCTGTGTCTCTGCTCGATAGCATAATTCAGTCTATTAATGTATGTCCTATTGTTTTTGCTACATACTAGATAACTTTATGTTCTAGCCACTGAACTATATATCTACTCTATGTTACTTATAATAAAGATACTGCTTAACCCTTCCAACTAGCATACCGTATCTTTCCTAGTTCCCTTTTTTCTCCCTTTAAAAAATTCAAATATCAAATAGCCATCAAATAAGGATTATCCTAAATTAAAGAAAATTCTTTATGGAAGTATAATTTTATTAAATGACCATCAAATAAAAAAGAATCATTGTAGATTCCTTTTCAGTTTTATTCCATAGATCTAAAACTTAAGAATTAATATTACCTCACGCATATAATAATTCCATGATACCATTATACCAAAAATTTTGTGACATTTCGTGACATCTTTATTTTTTGGTTTATAAAAATGTGACATTTCGTGACATTACAAATCTTTTTCATATAGTCTATGGCATTGTCTAGAACTATAATGAGTTAATTTTGATATTTCATCCCACTTTTTCTTTTCAACATCTCTATAGTATCTCACTAGTTCACTTCCCCCATACTTAGAAATTCTTTTCATTTCTTTAATGATATAGTTTTCATAAGCATTAATACTTTCTTGCAATGAATATATTTCACTATCAAGTTCTTCATCTTTTATAATATAATGTGCAAATTTATCAAATATTGCTTTGCCATCATTTTTACCAGTAATAATATCTTTCATAATTGGACTCCCTGGTTGAGATTTTATAAAATTGATTTTCTTTTTTTGCAAATACAATTCTAATGTATCTTGCAATTTATCAATTTCATTTTTGGCTTTTAATATATTCATTACTCACCTCTATCAAAATGCTCTTCGAGTTTACCATTCTTCATTCTAACATATTTAGAAATAATATTCTTATAATTTACTACAAATCCTTCAACATCTCTTTTAACTCCATTAGTATAAGTTTCATAAATGCTATCTAAAAATTCTTTTGTTGGTAAACCCATGAGTTCAGTAATTTCCGGAACTATACCTATAAAGTTTGGTATTTCTTGATTTGCAAATGGATATATAAATAATTCATGTTCGTATATTAGGTTATATAAGTTATATTCATCATCTATATTTGCTTTTGCAAACATATACCATTTTTTATCAAACTCTCCTACATCATACTTTAATTTACCCATTCCAAGCCATTCACCACATATTGCTGAATCATTAATTAATTGTTCTTGTAAATAATCTTTATTATCTAACAACCACTGATATAATCCTTTATATAATTTATCTTTTACTTCTTCTAACTCATTGATATTAATAATTGTCTTTCTCTGAGCAATGTATAGTTCATCGTTCTTCTTGAAGAATACTAAATTGCTCCCATCTAATTTTTCAGTAATGTATACCTTATCCCCTGAACAACTAACTCTTTTAGTCTTTGGATATATTTCTTTCTTTATCATAACTTTTCCTTTCTATTCATTCGCTTTAAAATTATATATTGGTTTAATTATTTTAATAATATCTACTGTATCTCCGATATTGTCAATTATTTCTTGCATAGATTTATAAACAAATGGGGCTTCATCAATTGTATTTTCATTGACTGATGTTGTATAAATATTTTTCATACTTTCTTTATATTCATCTAAATTAAAAGTTTCTTTTGCTTGCATTCTTGACATTATTCTGCCTGCTCCATGTGGTGCTGAACAATTCCAGTCATCATTGCCTTTCCCAATTCCAATAATACAACCATCTCGCATATTCATTGGTATAAGCACTTTTTCTTCTTTTTTAGCAGATATAGCACCTTTACGAACAATGTTATCTTCAAATGATATATAATTATGTATTGTTTCAAAATAATCATCTTTTAAATCCCAGCAATTCAATGGTTCTTCATCATCTTGATAGTACATTATGTTTTTTAAAATTATATTAGCAATTGTCTTTCTATTTAAAATTGCAAATTCTTGGCATATTTTCATATCGTGCAAATAATCTTCTCTATATTGTCCTTCCAAATATGCTAGATCCTTTGGTATTTTCTTATGATCTGTTTTATATTTTTCTTTTAATTTCATTAAAGCAGATTGTATTTCTTGTTTTCTTCCTTGTTCTTTATATGTTTTAATTAATTCTTGTTGTTTTTCTTTATATTCACCAATATTATAGTTGCATAATTGATTAGCTAATTCTTGATAATACTCTGCTACTTGTTTTCCTAAATTTCTTGAACCCGTATGAATTACTAAATATTTATTATTATCTTCATCAATATCAATTTCAATAAAATGATTGCCACCGCCAAGTGTTCCAATACTTCTTTCTAATCGCTTTGTATCTTTCAGTTCTCTATAACACTTTAAATCTTGTAATTCTAAAAATTTATATTTTCTCTCATCATGAACATTCATACCACTAGGAACATATTGCCTTATAATTTTGTCTAATTTTTCTAAATCTAAATCAATATTGCCCAATTCAACACATAACATTCCACAACCTATATCTACTCCAACAATATTTGGTATTACTTTTTCCCCTAAATTTCCAGTAAATCCAATTACACAACCTTTTCCTGCATGAACATCTGGCATTATACGAACTTTACTATTTTTAAATGTTTCTTGTTTTAATAATTCATTTATTTGATTAATTGCATGTTCTTCTATATTTTTAGTAAATATTTTCAAATTCATAATATCAGTCCTTTCTATTTCCAACCTAGTTCATTTATTTGTTGGTTTATTGCTTGTAATTCTTTTAAATTAATATATGCTCTATAATATTTATGACTAAATCCTGCTTCTCCAACATATTTTTCGACTGTTTTATCTACTTTGTCAAAACTTATTGAATGTTCTTCAACACCACATCTATCGCTATCTAAGTATTTTGCATATAAAATACCATCGCAACTTTCATCACATTCGTATCCTAGTTCTTTAAACAACTCTCTAGCACTTTTCATATTTTAATCATTCTCCTTTTCTTCCATTGCCCATATTTTTAAATATTCTATTTCATTCATATCTAAAAGTGTTCCCCAATGACTTGTTTTATAATCATAAATCGTTTGAAGAATATCAACTCCCAATAATCTTATATAATTATCAAAAAATTCTATTTTTTCTAAATTATGTCCACCAACTTTGCAACCATTTTTATATTTGCATTCATAATAATATCTCATACTATTTCTCCTTTAAATTGTTAATTACAACAAATTCTTCATTTTCTTCATACATCAATGCTTCATTTAAAACATAGCCATTATCTAATACCCATTCGCAAGGTTCAGGATAACACAAATATTCTTCAACAATAATTCCTTTATTTCCTAAGTTAGTTTCAACATATTTTCCTAAATAAGAAAATTTAAACTTTGCATTATCAATACCACTATTATTATTTATTTGTTGTTTCATTTATTCTCCTTCAAATTGTTTATTTCATCTATTAGTTCATTGATTTTATATCTATTATGTGTAATATATTTTGCTAGAAATTCTTTATCATCTATTTTTCCACTTTCTAATTCTAATTTTTCTATCATCTTTGACTCTTCAATTATTTCTACTTCATCATTTAAACCATCTTTATTAATTGCTATAAATTCCATTAAACATTTATCATAATTATTTATATAATCTTGTATGACACCATCTTTACAGTATTCCCAAATACTATTCATAAATTTTATTTTTTTTGGTACTTTTTCTCCATTTGCAATTGTTACCAGCAAATCTATCATTTTAATTTTCATTCTTAACATCTCCTATTATACTTTTGTATTTTTTTAAAATTTCTTTTAAAGCATTTAATCTTGATTGTTCTTGCATAGCCATTACATAATCTTCTTCACTATCGTATTCGCAATTATAAATAATACCTGTTCCTTTAGGTTCAATACTATATATTTTATCTTCTAAATATGAAATAAACTCTTTTTGTTGACTTAACAAGCCACAATAATTAAGTATAACTTGTTCTATATTTACAAACCCACATTTTTCTATCATTTTATTTATTTCTTTAATTTGTTTCTTTAATTCTTCATTTTCTTTTTGAATATCAATACTTTCGTTATGAGTTTGTGTAAATTGATTAATCCATTGTTTTCTATCATTTTGTAAAAACTCTATAATATCTAATAAATCATTTTCATTTAATTGTGCTAGGTTCTTTCTATCTTTAAATGCTACTTCTTCAATATTCATTTTGACACCTCATATACTATCTCTAATATTCTTTGTTTTAATTCACTTTTTAAAAATTTACTATTATACTTATAATAAATATCACCAGTATCACAATTATGATTTATTATTAATGTTTCTATTTTAGATAGTTTATCTTTTAATTGTTTATTTTCTTGTCTTAAATTAACAATTTCTTTAAATGTTCCTAAATCAAAACCTTTGTAATATAAATGTGAATTATCATAATTATTAATTTCGATTTCTAAATTATCTTTTTCTATCAATTGCTTTTCAGGTTTTGTTATTAAAATTATTGGTTCTCTATTCATTACTCATTACCCTCTACTTTCTCTAACAATCTAGCATATTTATTTGATATTCTAACTAATTCATTAATCTTGTCTTGCATATATTTCATATAATTTGTTGGTGCAACCAAATTTAATTCTTCTATTCTTTTAGGTTCTTTATATATAAAATCTTCATCATGTTTAGTTGATAAAACAAAGCATTCTAAAGTATCGTCACCCCAAAAATGTCTATCATATAATTCCGCTGTATCTTGGCATTCTTTTGAATGATTTAATACAAATATATCTTCACAAATAGTTGTTATAGTTCCAAAATAGATTTTGTTGTTATATTCTCCCAATACATATAATCTTCCATATTCATCTTCTTTTGCCTGTTCTAACATTTTTATAAATCTTTCTTTATTCATTACTATCACTTCCTATTTTGTCTATTCTTTTTCGCATTTGCAAATATTCTTTACCTGATGGTGTTTCAAAATAATTGTTGCATAAATCTATTACACAATTAATCACCCCATTTGTAACTTTTCGAACAAGTTCTATAGTTTCTTCTGGTTGTACTTTATTTATAATACAATGATTGGCAAAATTATGTTTTGTTTCATCACTCATGCTTTTAACAATATCAGCATTTGATATATTAATGTGTTTTATCATTTACTCATCACTTCCTTGTTCTAAACTTTTTTCTTAATTCGTAATTAGTTTTTAATTCGTCAATTATCATATATATAGAAAAAATACCTATTATAATTAACAATATACAGCCAATTAGTTCTACCATTTACTCATCACCCTCTACTTTCTCTAAATAAAATCTCATCTAATAAATCTTCTTGATCTTGATTTAAAGTAACTCCTAATTTTAAATTTTCTATTAATATTTCTAATTTATTAACTTTTTCTTTTAGTTGTTTATTTTCTTGTTTTAATTTGTCTACTTCTTTACTATTTTTATATATTTGAGTTTGCTTTTTATTTTGACATTCTTTACATATATTTTTTATAGCAAAACCACTTTTGCAAAAGTCTTTTACAGGTTTTTCTTTATCACAAAATTTACAATATTTTAATTCATTCATTCTGACACCTCTTTTAATATATCTTCAACAATTTCTAAATAAGATAATAAACAACTTTTTGATAACATATTGTCATCTCGATTATTATTTAATATATTTCTTGTTTCTTTTGTTTCATTGAGTATTTTATCAATCGCTTCTTTTTGTTTTTGGCTTTCTTCTTGCAATTCTAAAACCATATCTTTTAATGTTTCTTTATCATACTCCAATGAAAATACACCATTTTTCATAAATCTATCTTTCATTTTGATACCTCATTTAAATTCACATTAGTTTGTAATTCTTTTAATTCCTCATATAACCATTCTTTTGCTTTTTCAAAAGTTTCTTCTTCAGAAGAATAATCATAAGGACTAAATACATCAAAATTTATTTCATAATATCTTTCTTCATTTTTATCATAAGCATATTTATTTATAGATATATCAGCTCTATAAGTACAACCAACCTTTGCAATTCTTAACCTAATATATTTATTTTTATTAACATATAATTTTTTCATTTTAACGTCTCTTTACTTTCCTTACTAATCGTTATCCGCTATTTCTAAATAGTCTAGTAAACTAACATAACAATCTTTACATAATGTACATAATTTTTTATTTTCACAACCTTTGTATGTATAAATTGCTATTCTGTTTTCTTTGAATGTTACATTTCCACACTTACAACAAACTTGTGCATTTCTTTGTGATACATTATTTAAAAATCTCATTAAATCTTTATCACTCATTTTTCTTATTTCATTTAATTTCATAATTATTTTCCTTTCTCAATAAATCTAATTATTTCCTTAAGTTTTGCAATAATCGTATCTTTTTTTATATTAGAAGTTAGGACTATGTCAACTAACTTACTATGTATTGAGTCTGTTTTTAGTTCGTAGTCCTTATTTTCAAACATTAATACTTTTACATCTTGATCGTAAGTATCTTGTAAGCGCTTTATTTCATTTGTTAAATCAGAATATTGTTTATTTGATAGTATTTTCATCTGAATCCTCCTTAAAATAAACTCTTTCAATTTTATATCTGTAGTTTCTTAAACTGCCTCTTGATATATTACATTTAATTACTTGAGCACTAGTATTAAAGAATCGTGCACAGTCCACTGCTTTTGAAAAAACTGCTATTGGTTTTTCATTTTCAAAAGTATCATAAACAACTATACAACTGTTTTCATACGTTTTTTTATCATCACTATTGCATATAACACGTAATAAATCTAAATATGGTTCATAGATTTTCTTTGACATATTTAATTGCTCTACTTTCATTATCACTACTTCTGATACTTGTTTTAATAGTATTTGGAGTCCTTCCTGGACTTATTTTCTTTAGAATATACCTTTTACTTAATTTTTCTTCTTGCTGTTTTATTATGTTGTTAAGCTCTTCTATTTTAGTTTTTAGTTTATGATTTTCTTTTACAAATCCACCTTTTGAATTGCTTTGTGTAATGAATTTATTTTTTAAGATTTCATTATATTTTTCCAATTTTTCAATTTTAGCATTCAAACTAGTAATTTGTTCAATTTGTTCAGCACATCTTTTATTTAAAATACTTGTTACATTTTCTTTTCTCTCTTTATATTTTTCGTATTCTTCTTGTAATTTATTTTTTTCTTCCAAAACCCCATAAAAATCTTTCTTATAAAAAATTTTCATAGCTTTAATTCCTTTCTATTATAAGAATGGTAAATCTTCATCACTTAAGGTTACTTCACTTCCAGCAGTATCATAATCACTTGTATAATTTTGTGGTACTTCAATTGATGTTTCATTTTTCTTTTCGTTGCTTCCAGCAAAATAAACTTCTTCAACTATAAATTCAGTTACAAATCTTTTTTTACCATCGTTGTCGTCATAATTTCTTGTTTGTGCTCTTGCAGTGATAGCCATCATACTGCCTTTTTTAAAGTATTTTTCTATAAATTCTGCGGTATTTTTGAATGCTTGGCAATTAAGAAAATCAGCATCATATTTACCTTCTTTATTTTTAAAATTTCTATTAATTGCTAATGTAAATGAAGCAACTTTTAAACCACTTTGTGTACTTCTTAATTCCGGATTTTTTGTTAATCTTCCAAGTCCTATAAATTTATTCATATCTCTTTTTTAATTCCTTTCTTAAAGATTCATTTTCTTTTTTTAATTCAGCAATTTTTACTCTCGTAAATGCTTCGATGTTCTTTATGTTTTCATATGTAACTTTTAGATTGTCATATGTAACCTTTAAGTTCTCATACTTTTCTTTATAATCATTTTCTTCGTTTTTAGCTTTTTTAAATACTGCAACTGTTTTACCAGAGTATTCACATTTTTTCTTACCATAAATTACTACAAGTCCTAAATTTACTAGTTCATTCAATCTAGGTGAAGCATTGTTTCTATCATCATTGTTTGTATAACCTTTTTCATACATTCTAATGGCTATTTCTTTTGCAGTAAGCATTTCATCACCTAATACTTCTAAAACTTGTGATTGTCTTTGTTTCGTGTCTATTTGATTGTAAGAATCAATTTTAGTTTCTAAACAAGTCGGCTCGAATATATAATTTCTAGTTTCCATATACTTCCTCCAAATTTTTAAGATTTGCTATTTCATCTGGTGTAAGTGTATCTATATCTAAAGTTTGAGCTTCTTGAACGATACTATCAAGTAATAAAGCCATTTCTTTCGAATCATAAACTGAGCTTCCATAATAAGCGATTAGATTGGTGAATCCTTCGAATTTTGATTTTGATAAGGATTCACACATCCATCCAATTCCTTTTTTAGTCCAAGCATTTATAAATGTACTTACTGCTGTGTTTCTAATAGGAATAATCTCATATTTGCCCATTTCTTTTATATTTTTTCTATAAACTTCTTCTTTTGTGATATGTAGTTTATCAGCTATCTTTTTACATAGTATCCAGCAATAAGCATTTGCATCTAACGATCTCTTTTCTTTATGTTCTTTAATTTCATATTTTTTGTTTGGATCAAGTTGCCATAAATATTGTGAGATTTCTTTAGGACTACCTATCATTAGTCTTCATCATCCTTGATGTAATCTAAAATGCTGTTTATTTTTTTTATAATTTCATATTGAACTAATGATAAACGGCACTTTTGACCATTTATAACTGCATAATTAATTAAATTGCCATTTACTGTTTTTTCTTGTTTTATTTCTATTTGTTCAAATTCATTTTCTACTTGTTCTTTCTCGGTATCTGATTCACACAAAAATTTAAATATTGAATCAAATGCTTTGATACTAGTTCTTTCTTCAGCATTAACTTGTTTTATAAAGTCTTTACATTCTATAAGTTCATATTTTTTTATTACATAACATTTTTTATCAGCATATCCTAGGCCTGGTATGATATTGTATAGGTTATAATTTATATAAGTCTTATCTCCATATACTTTAAAAGCATTAAAACAAGTTGGTATTGTTCCACTTTTCCATCTAAAATCATATTTTTCTAGTAATTTCATTAGCTCATCGTATTCTTTTTGAGTATTGCAATGTACTGCTATATCTTCGTTTTTAAATTTTTCTATCATTTTATTCATTGTTTATGTTCCTTTCTTTTAAAAGTTCATTTGTTAGTTCTATTGCTGAATCAAATATTATTCCTTTAGATATAAAACTATCCACAATATTTTTATAATTGTAATTTTTAATCTTATTTGTCATTGTATCTTCTATATTGCCATCAAAATTTTTTATATGATAATCTTCACCATTTCTTACAGTATCTTTTACATAGTTAAGCATACCAACATAATTTTTGTCTTTATATTCCAGCTTTTGTTCAAGTTCTTTTATTTTTTCTATTAAATCTATATATTCTTTTAATTTTAATACAACTTTATTTTCTTCCATTTTTTCTCCTTCTTTTACATAAAATCTCTATCACTAATACCAACTTGTTCTGAAATTGGTATCGGGCGATAATTGTCTTCTAAATCTTGTTTAGTATTTTCTAGTTCTTCTTCCAAAGTACGATATTTACCAACTAAATCTTCTAATAAACTGATAATGTCATCTTCTATCATTTCAAATGGTTCTATTTTATAACCCACTATTTTTTCAATGTCATTTTTCAAATTATAATCAATGTCCATTTAAGCCACCTTTTCATAACTCATACCATTATTTTCAATGAATTTTCTTAAAGCAACTAATTGATTTTTTTTACCAGTAATTTTCAATGTAAATGTTAGAACTGGCTCTTCTTCTTTTACTTCAACTATTGTTTCAGCCATTTCTTGCATTTTTTCTTCTTTTTGCTCTTCAATGACTTTTTTAGTTTCCTCTGTTTGACTCTTTAATGCTTCTTCTCTTTGAATTAACTCACTATTCTTTCTGATAATCATTCCTAAATCAAAATTGTTTAAATAGTCATTTTTAAGCTCAGTTTCATATTTACTGTGTAATTCACTTATTGTAATTAAATCGTTTCTTATTTTGTCTAATTTGCTTATTAAATCTTTTTCTACATCTTCAATTTTGAAAGTTTTATTTAAGTATCTTTCATCGAATATTTTTTCAAATTTTAGAACATCCTTTAATTCTTTTACTTCACTTTCAAAAATTACTAGAATTGCTCTCTTCTTCTCTTCTTTGTCTTTATTCTCAACTTCTTTAACTATTTCATCAATCTTACTTGATGAATCTTTTATCATTTCAGTAATTTCTTTTACAACTGTCTTAAATTCATCAAATGGTTTCATAAATTCTTTTTCTAGTCTAATTCTTTCATCATTTAATTTCTTAGCAGTTCTATTAAGCATAGCTTTATCTTCTTTTGCTTTATCAATAGAATTAATATCATAATTCTCAGCTTTATAATCTTCTAACTTATTTTTAATTTCTTCTTTGATTTTTAAAGCATTAGTGGTTAATTCTCCTAATGTTAAATTTTCAACTTTTAATTCTAATCTTTGCTCTTCCATTTTTAAAATATTTCTCCTTCTTTTGTTTCATTATTTTTTCTTATTATTGGCTTTCTTTTTAATGAAGCTATAGCTCTTTTCAATGTTCTTTGAGTCATTTTAGTAACTCCACTGACTTTAAATGCTTCATTTACTTTTTCTTCAAATGTATCAGTTTCAAACAGTAATTTTTTATACTCAATTATTAAGTTTTTATTTTCTTCAATTTTTTGTGGGTCTTTTTCTTCTTCAATAGTTAGTTCAACTTCTATATTGCCACGATCTAAAGTATCAGATTCCACAATATCAAATGCATTCATATACAAATATCTTCTTAAATATGTTTGAACTCCACCAATAGACTGAATTTTGTTAGCACCCTTTAGCTCTAAATCAGCTGTTGGCATTGTATAATCTATTTTTTCTTCTACGTTTTCACTATTGATAATAGTTAGTATTGCTTTATCACTTACTAATTCAAACATCGTGAATAGTTGATAAGTATCACATAATTCAATTAATGTTGGAACAAAGTCTGTAAGTTCATAATACTTAAATCCTGAATACTTATTTTCTCCTGTTTTTTTAAGTTTCTTATTTGATATTTCTTTTTTTACTTTTTGTATTTTTTGATAAATATTTAATTTTTCTTTTTGCTCTTGCATAATTTTTCGTCTTCCTTCTTTCTATAATTCCAAATTAGTACATAATTTGTTATATTTTGAATTGTTATTTCTTCCCAGCCTAATTTTTCAAGGCCAGTTTCAAAATCAATTATTGATTTCTTTTGTTTAAGTAATTTCTTGTAGAGATTTATTATTTTATTTCTATCAACTTTCTTTTTAATGTAAAGACTTTCTAAAAAGTTATCAAATGCTTTTAAATCTATCATTGAGACCTCCTAAAATCTTTTAAAAATGTTTTAAAGTCTTCAAATAATTCTTCTGTTTCTTTGTCAATTGATTGATTTGCTATTTCTTTGTCTAACCACTCTGGATTAATTCCAAGTCTATTCATTTTTTGAATCTTTTCTTCATCAGTTATTTCTTTCATAGGTATTCTTTTTATTTCTTCGAGTACTCTTGATAATCTTGGGAAATAATTTTCATTTCTTCTAATATTTCTAAAAGCCATTTCTATAATTTTTATATCTATTTCTTCTAATTCTTCATACCAAGATTCACATAATTCTTTATCAAGTTCTTTGTTGTAATTTAAGCATAACTTTTTAAACAATCTCTTAAACTCATCAAACATTCCAATAGTCATCTTCTTCCTTTTTGCTATCTTGTTCTTTTATTTCTTCAAGGGTTGTGTAATTACAGCCTTTCCAATTTTTCAAAATGCCTTCCACATAACTAAAAGTTTTTTTGCATTTAAGAGTTGCTATTTCAAAAGCATATTTGATAATATCTTCATTAAATAACAACAACCAACTATCGATTTTTTGTAATTCAATAGAATTTAGAGTTCTTCCAAATGATTCTTCTACATATTCATATATGTTAGTTGTTGTATTATTCTTACCTATACTATACTTACCTAACTCTATACTAACCTTACCTGTGTATCCATTTTGTATACAATTTGTATCCATAAGTTCATAAGCACCATTTTTTTCTTCGGTTAAATGGCTTTTTTCTTCTGTATATAGTGTTTCTTTATATCTATCTTTTTGTACGTAATTATGTATTTTCCAATGTTTAATTACTACCACCCCTGTATCAAATGGTATTATAAATTTTTTACTAATTAAGACTTTAAAATCATCATCACTACAACCTACAATTTTTTGTATTTTTTTAGGCGTTGAAACAAAGCCATCATCGTCAGCTCTCATACACAAATCGTAGTATAATAATCTGCTACTTTGTGGCATTTCTAAAAATAAATCAGTGTCTATAATGTCTAAATTAAACATTCTTCTTCTAGCCATTTTTACACCTATAAATTAACCTTACAGAAATATTCACTATTGCCTTTGTTCATACAATTTTTAATTTCTTTTTTATTGTAATCGTTTAAAAATATTATTACTGTAGCAATCATAAACACTACTAATATACCTATTATTAAAGTTATGATTTTTTCTTGTTTTTCTTTTACTTTGAAATATTCTTTTTCATAACTTTTTTCTTGATTTTCTTTAAGCTTTTCAGGGCTTACTATAAATTCCGGTTCTGATTCTTTCATTTCTATTTTTTCCTTTCAAATATATATTTTTATAGATTTAACCCCTCTGAATTGATTTATTCTTCACTTTCGTGTATAATTATAGTGAAGAACTTTTAACGATTTGTTCTTCTTTTTTTATATACATTTAATCGCTCCTTTCTGGTTCTTTAATTAATATCTTTTTTTCAAAGTACCATTTAGGAACTTTTGCTCTTATAATTATCGTTCCTGGATATTCTCTTTTAAGTCTTGTATTTAATTCTTCAATTAATTTATAACTTGCTGATTTTCCTAAACCAGTTATTTTTACAATCTCTTTTGAATCATAAAATTCCATATTTTCGACTCCTTTCTTTTTATTTCAGCGTAGATATTGATATTTTTTCTTATTCTCCTTTTTCTTCGTTTTTCAATTCAATTACTAATTCTGAAAAAAGATAATCAATCGTATAATTTTTAAAAAACATATCTTTAATTTTTTTACATTCTTTTAATTTAAAGTCTTTCTTGCCAGTCATCTTTTCGCTTAATGTTGCTGGCCCTATTGAAAGTACAGAAGATATATCTTTTTGAGTAATATTGAATCTACTCATTTCTGCATTTAAATTTGGATACATTCTTACTCCTTTCTATCGATACGGAAGTTCGTATTGATATTTTAAGTATAGTACGTTGTTTCGTATTTGTCAATATAATTTCAATAAAAAAATACGAAAGTTCGTTTTTTTCGTATTTACATTTACATTTTTTTGTTTTATAATTAGTGTGAAAGGAGAGAATAAAAATGACATTTAATGAAAAAATAGATAAATTTATTGTAGAGAACAACATTCCAAATTTAAAACAATTTGCTTTACAAGCTGGAATACCCTACACGA
>ULNA01007884.1_pt1 | contig 57017 bp, 100 predicted proteins | sample 1951801 | NCBI WGS metagenome assembly ULNA01 (sample SAMEA4835565, study PRJEB28245) | human gut metagenome | biome: gut microbiome; material: fecal sample | place: Denmark | collected 2008
GGTTGTTTACGGCTTCTGTCAAGGCTTCATTCTTTGCTTTGTCTAATTCATCAAGTAAATCAAGGATTTTCTCGGCATTAGCCTTATTCTGTTCAGAATCAACCCTTGTCTGCTTTAATTCTTCAAGTCGCTGTTCGTCTGCTGCCGTATCAGACTTTGCAATCTGGCTTTCACATTCTGCTAACTGCTGCCTTAAAGCTGTTTCCTGTGCCTTTAATTCTGCCTTAACTGCCGAAATATCATTAGCCTTGTGCATAGCCTGTTCCTTTTCAGCTATCTGCTGTTCGAGCACCTTGTATTCTTCTGTAGCTGATACATCAATTTCCTGTGGTAACTCTGATAACTGCTTTTCAAGGTCTGCAACTTCTTCTTCCAACTTCTGCTGATTAGCAATATTTTCTTCGTTACATTTTTCCAGCCTTGGTATCATATCTCTTGCATTATCAACATCTGCCTTAACTTCTAATCCGTCTTTTTCAACCTTTGCCAGCCTGTCAGCCTTTGTCTTTTCAAATGAACTTCTAAGGCTTTCAATTTCTTCTGCTGGCAGTTCTCTGCGGCAAGTAGGGCAAATTGCTGTATTGTCATTGAATTTTTCTTCTTTAATCTTCTTCCAAACATCAGCAAGCCTGTTTCTTTCTCTCGCTCCGCTTTCAATGTCGTTCTGATAACCAGATATTTCAGAATTGTTCTTCTGAATAGTATTAGCTATATTAATAAGATAATCTTTCTTTTCAGAAATCTTGTTCTCAATCTCTCTTCTAGCCTTAACATTTTCTCCATTGGCTTTGCGTGATAAATCTCCCTGCTTAAACTTCAAATCAAGAATATCAGCACTAGCCTTATCATATTCAGCCATCAGTTTGTCATTGTCGGTCTGCTTTGCTATGCAATCAGCAATCTGCTCTTTAAGGCTGTTTTTCTGTAATTCAAGGTTAGATACTTCAATAGCCTGTTTAAGCTGTATGTCTCTTTCCTTTTCCTTAATCTGTCCGTCAAGAATAGGCAAATCCTTTGTAATCTTGGTCTTGGTAGCCTTATTCATAGCGGATAATTCTTCAACTGTATATTTATTAAGCAAAGGAACTAACTCGGCTAATTCGGCTTTCTGTGAAGCTATATCAAGGTCTGTAACGTCTCCTACAAGTCCGAATAAGTATTCACGCATTTCAGCCGGCTTCTGATTAAGAAATGCGTTTACATTACTGCACATCTTGAATACATTCATATCAACATCAAGGTATGCGTTGAAGTCCTTTAATGTCTTAGGTACATCGTTGATAAAATACTTGTTATCGTCTTTATAACTACTGCCATCCTTACTGTAGGTACGCTTCTGTACTTTCTTCATAGCTACCTCTTTTCCGTCAACATCAAGTGTAAGCTCAACACTTGTATCCATATCATCAACGGACTTTCCGTCAACCTCTCGTCTAACAACCGGATTATCCTTTAACTCATAATCACAGTTGAACAAGCACCACATATAAGCGGTTGCAATAGTTGACTTACCTTTGCCATTCTTAGCCATAATCTTTGTAATAGCATAAAAATCAAATTCTGCGTGTGCATAGCACATAAAGTTTTCAAGTACTACCTTTTTTAAAACTGCTCTTTTCATAAACATATCCTTTCTTTATTTATATATTCATAATGAATACATCATCTTCTATTGAGAAGTTATCAACTGTCTTATCTGCCAGATAATGCCGTCTGTCAAGTTCATCAAACGTGCCATCAAATATAACACCTTGAACTGGATGCCATACCTGACAACGCTTTTCATTATCTGCTGCCATACTAGCTAATTCCGAAACTGTAATATCACTATTCATCAGCATTCTCCTTTTCCTCTACAATCTCAACTCTGCCTACTGATACCTCATAAGCTACTCTGTTTTCGATTTTGTCTTCACTTATCTTCTTTGTATAAGGTCTTGACTGAAACCTACCTGTCATTTCTATATGTGTTCCTACTGGCAAGTGACCGACAAACTTAGCTGTTCTGCCCCAAGTTATGCAAGGTATATAGTCTGACTTGCCATATGCTCTGTTAACAGCTATGAGAACATTTGTTATTTCTCTTCCAAGTGGTGTTACCCTGTATATAGGTTCTTTGCAAATAAAACCTCTAAGAACTACATCATTATTAAAAGGTAATTCTTCCTCGTTTTCATATATCTCTATAATTTCGGTAAAGATTGCTAATATCAGCTTACTTTTTTCACCTATATGCTCGTTGTAGCTTCTTATTCTTCCTGTAATCATTACGCAAGCACCTGCTTTTAATTCGTTCATATCTACAATTCTTTCAGATATAAGAACAGGAAGTGTATCTACTGCTCCGCTAACCCTGTCAATAGAAATCATCATCTTAAAGAATTTTTCTCCGAAAACTTCGTGATTGAAAGCTGGTTCTTCTGCAACTAACCCAAAAACTGTAATATTGTTATTTCTCTCTTTCATCTTTAGTTCTCCTCTCTCTTTTCTACAAATCCAACAACTTTACCGCCGTCAATAACTGTATACATATCCTTTTTCTCGTACATATCAATACAATCCTGTACTGTTATTACTTTCTCATTTACCTGTTTCATACTGTTCTTTCCTTTCTTTTGCTTTAATCTTTAATGTTGTAACTACAATACATATAGTTTCTAGTATCATTCCGACAACAACACCCAACATAAACCCCTGTATCATAGCTTATATCTCTCTTTCATTATTGTAGGCAGTTCGTAGCAGTCGATATAATCGTGAGTGTCTGCTATGTACTTCTTTTTAAGTCCACTCAAACCACACCCGTATTCGTGCTTTAACTGCCCTAAAATATCCTTTACAACTACTCTTCTTAAGAGTTCACAATGCTTATTTCTTCCTAAGAGGTAACTTGTTCTTCTGCCAATGTGTGCCAGGATTTCAAGTTTTTCTACCTCATTAATCTGCTCTCTTTCGCCTTTTTCAGAAATAATAAATATCAATCTGCTAAAACTCCTTTCTAATTAATGAGCTGAAATATCATTGACACAATAAATAATATTGCTGATAAAATCCATAAATATTCAGCTATCTTGCTGTCTCTCTTTGCTTTCTTGTATGCTGCAATAGAGACTTCTAAATTGTTTCTTTCTGCAATCAGTTCCTCTACTGATATGCTATACTGTGGCGTTGCCTGTATATCTTCCATAAACTTCTCCTTATTTTAAAAAATTGTGATATAATCCCTTTATCTCCCTATAGAAAAGAGGTGATTTAATGGATAACTCAAAACTTGCCGAGCTTTATGCTTTTGCCAAAATATGTGGCTATCAAGGTGATGTTCCTAAATTCAAAGAAGAGTACCGCAAATACTATGATGAATTTATGAGTACTATCAAGTCGCAGCCAGCTAAAGCCACAGCAATCGGTAATCCTTTTCGCATTGGCTATTAGCATTTAATTGCCAGTAAAGCATTGGTGAGGGAATTGAGAATTCTACATTCACTCTGTATTGTCTCATTTTTCTCACCTTTTATTACATCATCAGCAACACCTAAAGCAATCTGTTCTACATAGTCTTGCAAACTTCTTTGCTGTTCGTCACCTTTAATCACGTATGGTTCTCTCATTCCTGTTCCTTTCTAAAGTGCTGACTTGCCAACTTCCGTTGAATAGTCACGCTTTTCTTTTTCACAAGGAATATATGAAGAAGCACTAACAATAATCTTCATATATTCCAAAAAACCTTGAGCTTCCAAAGCAGATAGACCATATTGTGTGATTAATTCTTTTACAGAACCAGTTAATTCACCTATATCCTTATAGTTATGTAAACGCTTTACATAAAACATACAGCCTTCTGTTGTTTTTGTAAGTTCCTCTTTTATGGCATTTTCAATAAAATCTCTCATCCGTGCTCCTTTCTTTCAACTTTATTGATTGGGTTAAAATCATTATCAATAGCATATGGCTCACCTACCTGCCATTCTCCGTCAATAAATGTTATTTCAATAGCAACATTCTTGTCATTGTAGAATTTCATAACAATCACATCTGCCATTGAACCATCATCAGAAACAGCAATCTGTTCATATGCTTCAAGAAACTTAAAACCCTGTAACATATTAAATTCGTCTATTCTGTCCATATATAATCTCCTTATGCACAATATTTCATAGCATATCTCTTAACAATATTCTCAAATATTGCCTTAAGCTGTGGCTTATCATAAATAACAGCAATCTTGGTTGTTGCCGCTTTTATAGCCGTCTTGGTATTACCTGCCTTTTCCATTCTTGCCACCTTGTTATCCTGCAATCTTTTAAGACTACAATGTGCGGTCATTTCCAACTCGCCGTAAAGTTGATTATAAAGTGCCTGATAATCAATGCCACTTTTGATAGATATTTCTCTCACTTTGGCATTAATATCATTCTTCCAATCGCCGATAGGCTCTGTAAAAATCTCTTTCATATTGTTAACAGTTGTTTCAACCTTGGCTATCTGTTCTGCCTGTTTCTTCTGCTCTATCTCTGCCTTGTTCATACTTTCAACAAGCATATTCATAAGTCTAAGCTGTGGTGAAAGCTGTGATACATCAATAGCTTTCTGCTTAACTCTTTCTTCTACTGTTGTGAAGTATTCCCTTGCTTCTTCTGCCTTTTCTGAATTACCTTTAACAGATAACTTCTTGGCGAAATGAGCTGTGAGCTTATAATCATCTCTCTTTACTATGCCACCTGTCGGTGTCTCGACATCTATGTCGAACCGCCAATAATCCTCATTTTCTGTGGCAAATTCATTATCTGTAATATTGCTTTTCGCCCACCTTGAAAACTGCCCTTGTGCTAATCCTAAGAAGTTGTACAGTTTTCTTGCTGTTGTCATCCCCTCACTATCAATATCAAGGGCAACTTCAATAGGTGTTCTAAGCTCTATCGTCTTGACTTCATTCATTAGTTTGCTCCTTTCTATCGGCTTTCTCTGATTCTCTTACCATTGCCATTCCCTCGGCGACACCAAGAATGTAATTTTTCTTGCTATCATCAAGTTTTGGTATTGTATCGGATAGCTTCTTGATGATTTCCTTTTCCTTTTCGCTCATTTAATTCACTTCCTTTCTGTGATATAATGTGTTTTAAAAAACAAAGGAGTACTACTATGCAATATGTTCCAAATTATCCAAACTTAGATGATATGCTTGTTAAACCAGTAATTCCGAATGTAGAAATGCCTAAATATGAAAAAGGCAAATCGCCATATGAATTGATGGAAAGCCAATCAGAATATTTAAAAAATACTGTTCCTGCTTTAGAAAAACTGGCTCAATCAGCACAAGATACTGCTAAATCCGCTCAATCATTAGCAGATACCGCTAATAAAAATGCTGTTTCTTCTAGTAAATACTCAAAAATTTCACTTGCGATTTCAATTATTGCAATAATAATCAGTTTGTCTGATTTAATAATCAAAATAATATGTCAAGTATCGTAAATGAAATATTCAATATTGCAATAACAACAGCGATTATTGATGTTATTAATGCTATGTCACAAAGTCTTAATTTCTTCATTGATACCTCTTTACTTAATCCATTTTTCAACTGGGATTTTTGTTGCTTCTGCAATCTTCTGTATAGTAGTTAATGTTGGAGATGACATACTATCTTTCCAACGACCACACGTTCCATTACCAATGCTGCACATTTTCTCAAATACTGATATTGGCATTTTCTTTTCGTTGCAATATTCAGTAACCTTATCATAAAAATTTTTATTAATATCTATTTTATTCTGCTGTGTCGTAAAAGCTTCATAAGCCTTGTCAATTCTTGCGGCTACCGGACTGTTTTCTAGCTCTACAAGTGCTCTTAAAGCTGAAATTTCTAATTCTGCCTTTTCTTTTGCAGATATGTCGCTTTTTCTTGCTTTTTCTAAATCCTCAAGTATATAGTTTTTTAATAAATCAATCTGAACTTCATTCATTGTTATTACCTCTCAATCTGTAATTTGTGATATAATCCTCTTATTCTATTGAGAAAAGAGGTGAAAATATGGATAATCATTACTCTGAAACATTTAGTACATACGACACTGTAAACTGTGGTACATATGTATGTATGCAGTGTGGTAACGAAAACGACAACGGAATTGTTTCTATAAAACATCGTGGTGAAACATTACCAGAGTGCGATGAGTGTGGATATACTACATGGATTAAAATAATGTAGGGTTTTTAAACACTCTTTCTTCCTCTGCGAGTGTTTGGTTCGTAACCGCCAAGTTATCATCAACCAAATGCTCAATGAGGAAAGTTCTTTTTATAACTCTTGTTCCGTTTTCACAAACCTGTGAAATATGCAAATACATCTTCCCATTTTTTTGAAATGGAATAACAAATGTACTCTGTAAAAATTTCCATTTCACAAAATGCTTATTCAAAAATATGCTTACACATTTTTTAATTTTACTCATTCTTACTCCTTTCCAGTAACTTGTGAAGTTACTTTCTTTGCAAAAAAAATCTCCATAGGATTTTCAATATTCAAATTATCAATCATAATCTGAATTTCGTTACTGCCAAAAACGCCCTTGTGCATTCGTAAATAGAAAGTCTTGGGTGTTACACCTATCATTTGTGCAACTTCTGTCTGCGTTTTTCCGTTTTCAGCAATAATCCCACGAAGCTTATTTGTATCAACCATCTTCTCATCTCCTTTCCAACTTCGTAACTTTTGAAGTTACTCTTATTATACACCGCAAAAGTAACTTGTCAAGTTATTTTTTTCTTGACTTGTAACTTTTTTGTGCTATAATCAAGTTACCGATAGGAAAGGAGGAAACACTAATGATTAAAACTGTTGGAGATAGGATTAAGGAACAAAGAGAGCTTAACAATATGTCACAAGTAGAGTTGGCTAAAAAGATGGGCGTTTCTAAACAGACATTATATAAGTATGAAAACAATGCCGTAACAAACATACCAAGTGATAAAATTCAGATTGCTGCACAGATTCTTGATATTTCTCCATCATATTTAATGGGGTGGGAAGATAATTTATCTACTGATAATGCTGATATCATTCCCGACTTAATGTCAGATAAGAAAATGTTGGATAGTGTTAAGAAGTTAATGAAACTTAACAAAGAACATCAACAAACTATATTTGACAATATAGCCTATTGGTATGAGAAAGAGGGGCATTAAATGCCCCATTTCTTTTTGAATGATATAATTAATTCATATAAAAACTTTAAAAATCTTTTATTATTACAGTTATTGACTGTTTCTATTATTATTCGCCTGTATTCCTCATTACTCATAAACCTGCGCTCCCCTCTCTTGCCCTTGCACGTTTGATAGCGATACGATTATTATAGAACACACGTTCTATAGTGTCAAGTGTAGCGGCGATATTGCCAACGCCAATCAAACAATATCGCCTGCCAGAACTTGAAAATGTTTAAGGGTCTTTTCTCAAAGACAAGTTTATTATACATTTATCGTTAGTATATTTCAAATACTTTCGGTCGTGTTATTCTGACACTATTCGACAACTAACTGGAACTTGTCGATAGCATTACCCATAACGCCTGCATATCCGTCCATTCCGTTCGATGTTTCATCATCTATCTGCTCTGGATAGAAGTTGCGGTTGTTGAATACAGATACCATATACTTTGCGTACTTCCAAGGCTCACCCTCTGGTGTATAGTAAATGATTTCTACGGCGTCAATCGGTGTTTTCTGGTCGCCTGCAAAGCCGTTGTAGAAATCATTATAATTGAAATCTGTAACATAAGGAAGCCAATCACCATTAAGTGTATGAACTCTGTACTTAACTGAACCTCTGCTAACCTTGATAATAAGTGCTGTGATAGCTTTATTGTCACCTGCGCCAGCCCAATCTTCTCTGTCCTCTACTTCGCCCCACCATCTGTCTGTATAAGCGGCGTATGTAGCATATACGTGTTCATCTGCGTTATCCTCTGCGTTATCTTCTTCACTGTTATCCTCTGCGTTATCTTCTTCATTATGAAAGCCATAAAATTCTGATAAGTCGCAAACTCCGTCTACACCGTCAATTCTTGCGCTAGAAGTATACTGCCACCCCGCAAGATAATGGTCGATACTGGGTGTCTTATCTGCGTTAACATCATCATTTAACTGCATTTCATCATAACCTAAGTAGTAACGTGCAATCCAGAACGGACAATCTAAGTCGCTAGGGTTTGTATAAGGCTTGATGTAGCTACCATAGAATGATAAGCCAGTATATACGCCAAAGTTATATCCTGCACCCTCAATAACCTCTTTATATGCCTTTATAATGTCGATAAGCTCTGAACCTAAGTTTTGCATACAAGTATTTTCAACATCCATCCAGACAGTTACCTTACGTCCGTCAAGCACCTCAAGTACTCTGTTAGCCGCTGCAATAGCTTCTTCTACTGTCGGTGTGTATACATAGTTATATACACCGCAGATATGCACACCTGCTAACTGACAGCCTTTCCAGTTGTTTTCAAACTGCTTATCTGGGTCAAAATCACGTCTGATAACCTTAAGGATAGCGTGAGTAAGTCCTGCCGCCTTAACTCTGTTCCAGTCAACTACACCATTCCACGCTGAAAAATCTCCACACTTAATCATACTAAAATACCTCACTTTCTACTGTCCCTGTTATATTTACATCTGAACTAATTGTGTTATCTTCTGTGCTGTATGTTGCCTTGTAAGTGTTTTTAACGCCATCAAGAAAGCTCTTAAGTTCGCTGTCTAGTGCTATATCATTTGCTAAGTATGCCGCAAAATCATTAAAGCTAGCTGACATACTAACTGTGCCGCTTTCACTGATTGTAGCTGACAGATAAGCCACCTGTTTAAGTGTTCCGTCTGAGTTTTGAACAGATAATGTTCCGTTCTTCTGAATTGATGAGTTGATGTCTAACATTGTGTTTTACCTCCTAATTTGTATTAAAAAAGGACACCCGAAGATGTCCTTAATTACTTAATTGCTTTTCTAATTTTTTAATTCGCATATTCTGCGATTGTACAGTTGCAACTAAATCCGCTATTAATTCATCATAACGTAATGCGTATCTTGCTGTTAATTCTTTAGTTGTGTTTCCGTCTTCATCTGAAACTTGTATCTCGTAGTTATCGTCATTAACTTTTTTATCTATAAATAACCCCCAATCGCTATCGCCCATTTTTTCTTTAACTTCTTGTGCAATAAAGCCGTGGTGTAATCGGTTGGAAGTACCATCTTTCATTCTAAACTCGCTTGGAATTAAGCTGTATATAAAGTCAGCTGTTTGTTCTATTTCTAATGCCTTAATATCTTTTTTTACATTTCTGTCGGAGTCCGAAGCTATTGTACCAATAAAGCCACCTTCGGCAGTAATAGTGTATTTTGCAACCATAGAACCCATTAAAGAAACTTCTGTCTGTGAGTAAAAATTTTTAGAAGTATCATTATTATAAATTCTAACATTTGTTGCAACTTGCGTATCCGAATTAGGATTGTTGCAATAAAAGTTTGCAATTTGAGGATTACCATCACCGCCTACATTAAGACCTTTAATTGCAAATAGATTACCATAAACACTCAAATCTTGAGTTAGCATATTGCCATTGCCGTAAACAGTCCACAGAGGAGAGAGTTTTTGCGGATTATTCCCTGCTTGAATTCCTTTTTGAATAGAATATATCCAAGTACTATCGCCGGAATTTTGCTGATAAGGTGATATCCATACACGTCTTAAGTATCCATCATTTGCCAAAGTGTCCGCTTGCAAATATCCCTCGATGTTCCAATCTCCAATTTTTCCGCTTGTTAAATATCCAGTTCCAGATATAATAGCGTTGCTTGCATACATTAATCCGTCAGCTCGTACATACCATTTTTCTTTCCAGTTTTCTGATATTGAACTTCCTTCATTTGTTAATGTAGCGAATACCCAATCCGTTCCTTTTGATGGAGTTGTCATTCCTGCCCAATACTTGCTATCTGGCGTAGTAGAATTAATAGAATTATTAGCTATATTCCACTGCGCAATCTTCCCATAATTCGCAATTATATTATTACTTGCTATTGTTCCGTCAGCGGTAATGCTGGTATTTGTACTACTCAATGTAAACCTATTACCACTTAAGTTAAGACCGCCTCTTGCAGTAATATTTATTGTATCTGCAATAGCTTCGATAGCACTCTTAAGTTCGCCTGTTTTAGGGTCTTTTTTGATGTATAAATCAAGACTTGTTTTAGTTGCATAACTTTTTAAATCGCTTGACTTAGCGTAAGTTCCACTAAGTGCCAAACTAATACTTGAACCATTATCATTAATTTCCTGCGTAATTTTGTTAATCATAGTAGTTGTTGTACTATAATTATCTGTCAGATTTTTCTTTGTCTGCGTTAATTCTGTTGATATGCTATCAAGATTAATCTTAAGGCTAGCGTTCTGATTAAGCATATAGGCTAATTGTGTGTTAGATACCTCTTTCCAGCTCCAATTACCTTTATCATCTTTAACCCATCGCCAAGTTTTTTGAGTTGTTTCATTGTATGCTATTGCTCCGTGATGTTTAGCATATTCATCATTGCTAAAAGTCCATACAAGGTTATTACTAGGGTATAAATCATTTGCCGGGTAAATCGGTATGTGCCAGTTCATAGCTGGATAATTATCTTTGTTAGGTGTTTCCGTTACTGTATACACCATAAAGTTATCGTTCGTTTGTTGATATAAGTCGGATAACGTAATTTCGTAGCTATCTAACTTCTGATTAACAGTAGAAAACTTAGTCTGAATACTTTCAGTATCAACATTGCTAGTCCACCACAACTTATTAGTGATAAAATCACTAGCAACTTTCATCATACCGCCCCATTGCGTGTAATCCTTGTCAGCGCCAGTCTTGATAGCCTGCATAATAACATTAAGTGTCTGCCCCTCGTTGTCCAGATAAATTTTATTGCTCTTAAGTGTATGGGTGTTATCGTTATTGATAACATTAAATAGTGTTTCAATATCTAGCTTGCTTGCATTGATATTAGCATTATCTTGAACAACATCATCACGAACAACTTTCCTTGTAACGCCTTTTTCAGTAAGTCCTAAGGCGTCAAACATAAGATTTCCAGCTTTATCCCAAACGTACATATTATAGTCTGAATTAGCGTCTTTACCTATTTGAACTCTTATTCTGTCAGTATCTTTGATGATGATTGTATTGTCTTGCCAATAAGACATTCCATTTTCGCTATGAACCTTAAATTTAGTAGTATTAAGGTCAAGTGCTGTAATCTTGCTCGCGGCTATGCTGTCAATCATAGCGTCCTTAATCTGTGCATTACCAATAACACTTACAACTGCATTAGCGAATTCTGTTGTTAAACTTTTACCTGTCGCCGAACCAAACATTAAGGTCTTAATGTCTGCTACATCTGCGTTTAACACACCTACATGTGCATAATCTGCTTGTAACTTAGCAATATTAGCTTCATTAATCGTTGCCTTATTTGCTGTTAAAGTAACAATAGTTGCTGTGACAGCTTCAATCTTATTAGCTTTTAATTGGTCGATATACGCTTGATGTGCTTTTAAATTCTCAACATTAGCATTAGTTATATTAGCATTTTTAATAACTGCCTTGTTGATTAAGACTAAATCAGCGTAGTATCGTTCCATTTGCTTGGTTATCGGACCACTAGCAATGTTGCTGTTTTCTGTGTCAGATTGTCCGATAGATGTAACTGTATCCATAAGTCCGCCGTCGCATTCGTGTGTAATCTTCATTATAGGTACTTTGTAATCAACGCCGTCCTTATTAACAGCAATAATGTCGCCTACTTCTAATCGCCAATCGCCTAAAAACTTAACTGTAAGCGGTCTAAACTGAAAGCCGCCTATCTTGTTATAGACTTCATTAAGAATTTCTTGTGTCATAAATGGATTAGCAAAGCTAAGTCCTGTCGTTCCGTCACCGGCGGTTATCTCACTTGTTTTGCTATCGCCAGACTTTGTATTGTTGCAAGTCAGTTTTCTTATCGTAAAATCCTTGCTAGTGGTAAATGTAACCCCTTGCTGATAGTATTGGTGTCCGTCAAGCACGTAGCCGCTATCCTTGTACCACTTAATTTCAAGGTTTCCGTCAGAATTAATTACCGCATTACAGCCTTGTAGCATAGCCATATAGCCAATCATTTCACGCATTGTATAACCTTGCGGCTTATCTGTAATTGTATGTGTGTTTGTTATACTAGTTGCTAACTGCATGCCTAACTTTGTACAGATTTCCTCTAAAATAGCCTTGTCCGTACTAGGATAAGTTAATTCAGAAAAATAACCTTTTTCAGCTTTGTACATCTTATCATAGGCTGTGTACTTAGTGTATTCGCCGTTACTTTCTTCTTTAGTTACAGTAAATATACCTATCTGTACATACTCAATTCCGCTATTGTCCTTAACGCCCTCAAAAATAGTTATGTCCTTATTTTCAAGTGTGATTTCTGGATTATAAATAGAAAAGGTAACACTGCTACTGCAAGTGTTACCTATGGAAATGCTATTGTTTGGATTAATTATATTGTTGTACTTAAATTCATTAAGTGTCTGATTGTACTCTTTTCCGTCAACTAAATATTTGCTGTAATATCTTGCATTAAGCAAACTAAATTCAAGTGGAAATACGATGTCACTTGGATATAAGCTGTTTGACGGATATAACAGGCTCGCACCCCAATTAATATTTTTCATTAGGTTGCTCCTTTCTGCTGATTAATCGTTAATCATAAAGCTGAGTGCGATAATGTTAGCTGGCTTAATGGCTTCACAACTATCAAATGCGCTTATATCAACTTTTGTATATTCAGATACTTCTATCTCCTGTTCTCCTAGTTCTTCAAGTTCTGATTTTATCTTATTGTTGTCGTCTTTATTTTCCTTGTGTATCTTTTCTATCGTTTCTACAACTGCCTTAAAGTGTGGCTCTAACATCTTAATATTAGACATAATGGCAACCGCTAATCTGCCACCCATTTTAAGCTGTGCTACACTTGCAAGTGCTTCATAATGTGCTAAAACTTCATTTCCTGTTATTTTCATAGTTAATCTCCTTATTTCTGAATTAAACTTAATTTTGCTCCGACTATTAATCCGTCCTCATTCTTTGCCCTTGTAAGGTACGGATATGTTACATCTCCTGTGTATATTGTCATTTCCTTTTGCTGACCGCCTAAAAATAGGACTTGCGCTGTTGGGAATGGGTTATTAACATCACTTACTACATCATCAAGTATTTTGGCTTGCTGTCCTGTTAGCGGCGGTAATTGTATCTCTACCTTATCCTTAAGACACACCAACGTACCAACTAAATCTCCAACATCATTTCTTCCAGTATTTTTAGACCAAATTTTCGCCCTAGTGTACGTGTAGCCGTTATATGCTACTGGGAATGTCACCCCCTCGATAATTACAGCACTTATCATTCAATCGCCCCTTTCTGCCTAAAAATGGATAACAAAAAAGGAACATATCATCTCTGATACATTCCCTTAGTTTTATTTATTTATATTTTTAAGTTGCCCCTACTGCTAACATTTTATTTCAATACCCATTTTGAATTTTTATTCATTAAGTTAATTAAACAACAATAAGGAATGCAAACTATGTAGCAGGTGGAAGTGTTTGAAGTGCTTGGAGAGCAGTTTAAAAATATAATATTATTTTGCAAGATAAATAAATTCACCTACGATATATCCACTGTACTCAACATCACTATAAATTAGAACTTTATTATCTACAGATACTCGAGCCCAACCTTGTGGCTTTCTTGCCCCATTTAACATAATTTGTTCAAATTGTGTTAACGGAGAAAAATTGCTAGGCAAGGTGCCTAATTCATTCCAGCCAACTTTTAAATTAAGGCTTATATCAATGTGTATTAAGCATATTTTTCCATAGGCATACATTGGTACATTATCTCTTATATTGTAAGTTTTAGTTGTTAAATTGTTGTTTAACAAAGCAACATCTGCATTAAGCCGTCCTGTGTTACCAGTATAAGGAACGAAATCATCATATGTAGCATTAAGGTTAGTTGTAAGCATTGGTTTGATAATTATATTAGATAATACTGTACCGCTTGTTATAGCAACTGCCACATTAGTTTCAGAAACATTTGTTGGAACTTTAAAAGTAATTCCACTACCTGAATCTTTGGCAGGTGTTGTGTTATTAAAATAAATTTGAACGAAGTATGTTCCTAAGGCATCACCTCTTGAAACAAATCTTAATGTTTTATTAGCATTTTCTTTTATAATATCAGCCGTATTTTCAAGTACAAAAACTGTCCTATCACTAGCAGTACCATTCAAAGTATAAGTACCATCTCCATTATTGGTACAAGTAATTCCATTCCGAGAGGAAGTTTTAAGTGTTGGGTTTAATAAATTAGTGCAAATATTATTAGTTATATTGTTGTTGTTTAGCTCACTTATCATATTGTTATTATTCTTAATACCATCTTCCATATGATTAAGTCTGTCTGGGCTTAATGGAGTACCGCCGCTAGTGCCAGCTTTCCACGCTTGCTTTATGTATTGTATAAAATTCATAGTAAAGCCTCACTTTCTAAGCACACAAAAAGGACACCTCACAATTAAGTGAAATGTCCTTGTCATTTTGCTATTTATTTGTTATTATTGGTATGAGTTAATTTACGTTCACTCATACGTGCTAATCAGAACAGGTCTACCCAACTTGTTCTGATTTTTTTATTCTGCTTTTAATGTCAGCTTCATAAGTTTCTTACTTGAACCCCAAGCTGTCACCTCTAAATCAATATCGCTCTTATCTTCTAGTATGTATATCCTTGCAACTGTAATATTCGCACCTGTCTGCAATTCTCTTGCCGCATTGTTATATTCGTCAATGTCAAAACTAGCTAACGGATAGTCAAGTTCCTTGCCATTCTGGAAGCAAGTGACATTATAGTTGTAAATAAATGCTTCGTTGTCTTTTGAATTATTTGTAAAGTCAAAATAGACAACAACAACTTCTCTGTCATTGCTATCTGTAATTACTTCGTGTTTGAGGTATTTAAGCGTTGTGTCATCATTCGTTGCTGTGTCTGTATCTTGCTGTGTTGCACTGGCTTGTTTCGTAGCATTAACATTGTTACTGTTGTTACCACTTCCGTTGCTAAAAGCGACTATCAGAAATAGTGTAAATGATACTATTGCAAAGTAAGAGCCTAAGTGTCTTTGTGACTTGTCGCCTTTACTTTTAATTAAATCCACAATAGCCAATATAAAACCTATTGGGATTGTGAATATAAATAGTGCTGTTACTGCCGCCGCTATGCTTAGTTTGCTGTCTTTTTTCTTTGCTTTCTTTTCTGCCATAATGTGTTACCCCTTTACTTTTGTTGTTCTATTTTGCAATTATTAAGTATTAAAAATTGACCTTTTCCAACTGTGCAATACGTCTGATTGTCAAAGTTATCATTGCTTACAATGTGGCTTTGCCTTAAATCATCATAGATACAATAATATCCTCTTGATGATGTGGCTATCAGTTTATATTCTCCTGGTTCTATGTCAATCCCAACCTCTAACATACAATTATCAAGAGTAGTTTTGGTTGTATAATACTGTCTAAATTCTAAAAGAGGTATCGCATTGCACTTGTTTAGTTCAAGATATTCTCCGTCTTCTACGCTTATCAACATATTGCCTTTGAAGTTTTCATTAAACTTTATTTTGGTTTTATTACTGTCTGCATATACGCCAAAATAAGCCGAACCTTTGCTTGTTAATGATTGCAAATAGTAATCGCCGTTTGGAATATCTTTACCTACTTTGTAAGTGCCTGCCTTATATTTTGTCAGTTTATCATATGTATCTTGTGTTGTCTTTTGTATTGTAGCCGCCGTGGTCTTTTCAGTAGCTTTTTGTGTTGTAGTTGTGGGCTGTGTATTTGCTATTGTTTTATTATCGCTTTCAGTTATGTTATTAATAATAAATAACGCTGTAACAAATACTATCCCTGCCAATACTGCAATCACTATCTCCTGCGGCTTCTTTTTGTTATCTTTTTTATCCATTGTAATACACCCCTTTGCTTTTATAGTACTTAAAGTGTATCACAACGGATTGGATTATTCAATTAAATGTTAAATGCTGGCTGTCCTGTCATATTAGTATAGTTATTAGCTTTATCCTGCACCATTGTAAACAATTTATCAGCATCGCCTTGTAGTGTTACATTGACGTTATTGCTACTTTCTGCCATAGCCGCCCTAACGGCGTTGTAAACCGCCGGATAAACCGCATTAGCAATACCTGTTGTAATTTCTTGTTGATTGGCTACTGCTGTTCTTCCGTCCATAGTACCAACCATTTCAGGTGCTACTTCATTAGCAACGAACAACTGTCCTTTGTTTGGAAAGCCGCCACTAGCATAAAAATCAACATTAATATGAGGCACTTCTGGAGGCATAAGATTAAATTCGCCCTCAATACTAAAATGTGGCATTTTAATATGAGGAAATCTAAGTGATAAGTCGCTCCACCAATCCTTTAGGTTATACCACAATTCTCGCACGTAACTAAAGAAATCTTCTATTGCAACTGATATTCTGTGAAGTTCTGGCTTGCTGTCCCACCAATCAAGTACGCTATACCATTCATTTTTAAGCCCTTGCATTATTCCGCTTGCCATATCGTTCCATCTGTCTGCTGTAAAGTAAGGCGCTACGTGGTTATTCCACCAATTACCTATAGCTGTTCCGCCCCACCAATTAGAAAAGCTATTCCAACTGTTAGATAAGCTATCCTTAATATTTTCACCTAAGTTGCCCCATCTTTCTTTAGTAAAATATGGCAAGACATTATCGTTCCACCAATTATATATTCCTGTGCCGCTCCACCAATTATTGAACGAAGTCCAACTATCAGTTAAGCTACCTTTTGCGTTATCTCCAAGAGATTGCCATTTTGCTTTTGTAAAATAAGGTGCTACGCTATTGTTCCACCATCCTACGATAGCTGTATTGCCCCACCAATTAGAAAAACTATTCCAAGCATTGCTTAATGAGGTTTTAGCATTGTCGCCTAATTCTCCCCATTTTGCCTTAGTAAACCAAGGTGCAACACTTGTAGTCCACCAATTTGCTATATCATCTTTGTGTCCGAATGTGATTGTTTCTATCACTCCGTCAATAAAGCTAGGTAAATCTTCAAATGGTGCTTTTATAAGATATGCTAATTGGTCGAACATTGACATATCTATTTTCTCGCCTGTTAATTTTTCATTGAGCCAATTGCCTAAATTAAATCCAGCAATAGCAGCTACTATTCCACCTACTATTCCAGCACCTATAGTTAAGCCTATTTCTGTTGCTGTTCCTGCTCCTATAATAGTGCCTATATCTGTTGTAAGTAATCCACCTATTCCTGATATTATACTACCTGTTCCGAATGATTTTAAAGCACCTTTAATACTTGTCCCTATTACTGTAACAAGTTTCTTTTTCAAAACACTTCCTAAGCCTGTAAATTTTAATGCTACTATAGCCGTTATTAAGGTTGTTTCGATTGGTGCTGCCGTAAATGAACCACTCCATAATTCGATAGCTGCTTTAATGGCTTGCCATAACACATTGCCAAGGCTTGAAAATATTTCAAGCCAATTAAGTCCAGCTAAATACTCTCCTATATTATGTCCAATTGTATACCAAGGAACATCATCTATAGCCTTTGCAAACCAATTAAAAATTCCTGCCACAAGGTTAGATGTATCTTGTCCTGCTGCATAAAAATCCCCGATTGCAAAATCTTTAAATATCTTTCTAACAGGTTCAAGTGCTTTCTCTATCTTATCAGCCCAAGCAACTGCTGAATTTTCCATATTGGCAAATGCTTTATTCCATGCCGCTTCATAATCAGCCGCCGCCTTAGTAATATCATCTGTCAAATCAATAGTGCTACCGCCGCCACCGCTTGAGCCTTTGCTTGAGCTTGTATCGTCCTGTAATTTATTTATTTCATCAAATCCCATAAGGGATAATGTAGCTTTCTTAGCTGAATCAGCTACATCTTGGTAGCCGTCTGAAATATCTTCTAAGCCATCTGATGTGTCTTTATAGCCGCTTTGTCCAAAGCTCTCAAAGTCAATCTTAACCCCCATTAAAGAAGCAAGGTTGACTAATAATCTTTTGATTGCAATAGTAACGCCGTTTACAACTGGCATAACCTTTGAAAGAATTGGGATAAATAGCTGTCCTGCTACCATTCCTACCTCTTTCATATTGTTACCGAACTGGCGTAACATATTTGATGGGCTGTTAATCGTATTGGCTAAATCACCCCAAGATACTTTACTTTGGTCTAATATTGCTAACACTCTTAACTGTTGTTTTTCCATCTGTGTCATTTCTGATACAGACTTAGAAATACCTAAGTTATAAGCATATGTCGCTAATGTAGCATTAGTAATATCAATACCATATTTATACAATGCCCTTGATTGACCGATTAAGCCGCTTTGCAAGTTCTGTGCTACCGTTGAATAGTCCACATTAAAAAGTGAGCTTATATCGCCTGCAAGCATTGTCATTGACTTTGTTATAGCCGTTGTTGCTTCGCCTGTCTGTCCTAATGAGTTCGTAACAGAAGCTAACTGTGAAGCGTACTGCGTTATCTCTTGTATGTTAAGCCCTAAGTTCTTTGCTCCGCTTTCTTCAAGCAAGCCGCCTTGAACATTGACTTTTAATCCGGATAGTTTTCCGAGAGTATCATTTACTCTGCTTTGGAAGCTCTCTGCATATGCTGTTGCGTTATCATATCCGTACTTTTCATAGTCTTTGTCCCATTCTGAACCAATCTTACCAAACGCAACCGCTTGATAGTTGAACGCTTCAATGTAATCTGTTGTTGACTTGATAGCTTCTATAAGTTTCTTACTGCCACGAATTACCATAAAATAGGTGGCATAAAACTTACCTATTGCACTTGCTAAGTTCCAACTACTTCTAGTTGCTGTCCTAGCACTTGTAGAAACGCCATACAGCGACTTTTGAAGTGAGTTCGAAGAAGTACCCACCTTGCTACCTTGACTAGCAAGATTAGCCAATGCGTTAGTCATTTGAATGACATTTTGACTTACTGTTGGTGCTCTTGATAGCGTTGTCATTAAGCCATTTAAAGCATTACCTAGCTTTGGAATGTTTACAACGGCGTTTTCTATACTCTTACTGCCTAGCTTACCAAGTGACTTTGCAAATTCTGTGACCTGTGTTGCATTTTGCGGAATAGCTGATATGCTTGCAACTGCCTTTGTGACAGCTTGAAGTGATGTAGCTGTGTTAGTTAGGGCAACTGAATCAACAGAACCTATCTTTGTGATGTTCTTAGCAAGCCTTGTAAAATCTGCTGTTCCTGCGTTCATATTCTGCATAGCAGAACCTAACTGACTAACGCCATTTGCAAGACCGCTTAGCGATGAGCCATTTACAGTCGCAAGTGATGTTGACAGCCTTGTAAGCTGATTTATCAGTTTATCAACAGAATTGATAGCTTTAGTGGCAGTACCGGTAATTTTGACTTCTAATGAATCTAATTCCACGCTTTAACCCCCTTTTATAAGATTGTTGGCGGTAGCCCTCTCTTTTCAGTCTGTGCTGCCCATTTTTGCTCATTGAGTAACATCAGCTGTAACTCTTTATCGTTGGTATCTTTTTTGCTTTCTTCTGTTTTTTCTGATAAAATAGCCTGTTTAGGATATTCGATATGAGTATCTTTGCTAAATGCCGCACCAATGCCGCAAGAAATAGCCGGTATTGCATAGGCAAGAAACCAGTTATACATTTCTGCATCTCGATTTTGTCTATCAATCTTTTTGCCTTTTGCGTATAGCAATAGTTTTGTAGGTGTCATTTTAAGAAAGTCTGAATAACTAACGCCTAGTGAACTGGCTAAGACAAAGTATTCTTCCCAAATTATTTTGTGGAAGTCTGCTTTTTCTTGTGGTCTTGCGGAACTACTGTCAGCTTCTTCTGTTCCTGTGCTGCTTCTTCCACATTGTTCGCCATTTCCTCTAACATCGCTGTTATTCCGCTCAGCTCGAAAAAACCATCATCTTCCATCGCTTTCTTGATTTCTTCAAACAATGTTCTATATCCGTAACTCTTATCTGTTTTTCTCTTCTCCGTAATATATGCTCTAGTGAGTTCCTTTGCTTCATCCATAGTTACAGGGTTATTGTCAATACAACCTGCATAAATGGCTAAAATGCAAATCTCTGGCACATCTGCCGTCATATTCGCTAATCCGTCAAAAGAAGCCTGTGCAACACTTTTATCTGTCTGTGCAAGTAGGTAAGAACCATTAACGACAGAAAACATTTTCTGCACTATCTCTTTGCACTCCGCTGCACCAAAAGAGAACTCTACTTTGTATTCTTTTCCGTTTGCATTAATATTCATCATAATTTTTACCCTTTCCCACCCTATCACAATATAGGGAAAGGTGCGGATTTTACACCGCACCTACCTTTTAAAATAATTATTCTGTTACATCATCAAGATATGATGTGTAGTCGGCTGTTTTGGCGTTTGTGCCACCAATCGACACAGCCTTTGATTTAGTCGATTGGCTTATCATTCCCCCACCTTTGTTACTGTGAATGTGCCACCAGCAGCTTCGACAACTTGAAGCTTGTCTGTGCATTCGATAGGTGAAGTGTTAGGAACTGCTGTTACTGTCATTTCAAGTACTGAATCAGTACCAGAAACATCATTAGGTGTTGCTGTTACCTGTCCAACAAATGCGTACTTAGCAACCGCACCTAATCCGTCAGAGCCATATAACTGAATAATATCTAACTGCTTGCCCTCTGCCTTGATTAAGTCCTGTAAATAAGCCTTTTCAAGATTTCCTGTGTAAGTCTTAGCGTCAGATGTTTTGATACCCATTAAGAATGTCTGTGAATCATCTTCAAATGTTGTACTTTCAACCGTGTTAGGTGCTGATACTGGTGCTGAAATCGACTTAGCCGCAACCATTAACTTATATGAGCCTGCAAAACCATCTTCGCTATGCTCCTTGTAGATAACCCTAGCTTTATAACTTGTACTTGCCATTGTCTTGTCTACCTCCTAAAAATTTGCAAAAAATAAGAGCATTTCTGCTCTTTGTTACATTAATCTGTCATTTGCCGCTATCATTCTTCTGAATCTAGCGGTACTCTTATGTACTTTGTTGCTGATTGAAAATTCTGGCATTGCATTGCCTTGAAATCTCATTATCTTAAATGCATCTGTAATTACTGCCATAACCTTGCGACAGTCAGGCTTGCTTGTGTTAGTGGTAACATCTACTTGAAATGTTGCTAACAATGCGTTAATTGTCTGTCCGTCAAGCGTTTGTCCTTGTTCAACTGCTGGCAGTAAATGAATGTATACTGTCGGGAATACTGCTTGACCGCTGTTTTCTCCCTCATTGGTTATGACTATCTTTGGATATGTCTTTTTAAGCTGTGTTAGGGTTTTAGCCTTGACAAGTGCTGTGACTGTGTTCTCAAGGTCTGTCGCCCAATCGTTTGCATTTGCCATTAACTAAACACCCTCCTTGCTACCTCAACATATTTCTGTATGATTTCCATATCAGCCTTATAAACAGGCATTTGCGCTTCTACGCCGTGCGTAAGAACTAAGGTTCCGTCATCGTCATAGTAACCCCACACTTTTTGTACGCCGTGATGTTCGCCGTATGAGCCTATAATCATACCATTAACAACACCCTTTGGGTGCTTGCTACTTCCAGCTGCTCCATTGTAAAAAACGCCAGCTCCGAACTCTATAAACATAAGTTCTTTGCCCTCTACAATTAATTTTGCTTCAACATATTCTCCTGCGGATTTCATTTCAACATAACTATGATGGCTTGTATCTGAACCGCTGCGAACACCTTTCTCATCATATGTATAACTTGCTTTTGCCATATTTTCATCAATGACAGGTATTCCAACTTCTGCAAGTTCTTTGACAAGCTGTGAAGTTTTTTTGATAAGCCAGTTCTTATACTGTTGTAGCTGTCTGATAGCTTCATTTACAGACTTTTCAGACAAGGATATATTAATTGTATGTCTTGCCATGAACGCGCTCCTTAACCGCTTGCAAAATAGCTTTTCTTATACTTTCATTTATTGGTTCTTGCGTAGATGGGATTGTCTTTCTTTTAAAGATAGAACCAACTAGCTGCTCATTGCCTGTTTGTATAAATAAAGAACCATTTTCGGGAAAGCCGTCTGTCTGATACTTCGTATTTACCACCTACTTTACAACTGCTTTAAGCATATACTTAGTTGAATATAGTGCCGGCTTAATGCCTACAATCGTGAAATCTGCTGATGTTTCATCAACAAGACTGTCAGATGTGTATGTAGGCTTGCTATTAAGCCATATAAGGTCGCCTTTTTGAATAGGTAATGTATCCCTATCTGTCAGCAAAATAGCATCAAAATCAGCGGTATCAAAGCCGTATTCCTTGCTCTGTGCTTCTCCACCGCTGAAAGCTATGTTTGCTTTAAAATCCACTGGCTCTGAAAAACCCGTTTTCTCTTCAAGGACTTTAGGTATCTTATTCCCCTCATCATCAAGATAAGGAATGAAGTTACCCTCCGTGTCGGTATATCCCTCATAAAGAATATTGCCATCATCATCTCTTTCATAGATAGTTACTGTCTGCCCTTGAAGTGAATACTTCATAGCCTGCTTATTGATGTCAAGCATATCACTTCACATCCTTACCAAATCGCTTCCACAATTCAGACAGCTTTTCCCATCCATACATCGAAACGAACGCTACAACAAAACCTGCCATAATTGCCGCAAGAATCATATACCACAGTATTGTCATCTGAATATACTGCATATAGGCAACAAATGCCGCTACAGTAATACCGATTGACAGGACAAATACTACAATATCTGTAGGCACTTTATTGAATACTCCAATACCCTTGATTACCTGTGTAATTACAGATACCATAAAGGCTAATGCCCCGACAATCGCTAATATGATTGTCATATTTGCAATCAATGTTTGCATAATATCCATTCTGCTATACCTCCTTATCTTCATTAAGTCGTGCTTCCAATCCGTCTATTCGGTGGTGTGCCGACTTTACACTTTCCTCAACTTTAATAATCCTGTTATCATGAGAATTAAGCTCTTTTCTCATTTCTATAACTTCATTCTTTATCTCTGTTGTGTTGCCTGATATTGTGTCAAGTTTCATATTTATGCGTGTATTTTCCTTTACACGCTCTGTAAGTTCTGCATTGTCAGACTTTTTGTTGTTCTTAAGATTAAATCCCAACGTAAACAGTCCGAAAAAGACGGAAAAAGCAACTGAAATAATGCTTATAATTACTGCTATTGGCATTGATATACCGCCTTTCATAATTAATAATGGCACACCGCCCACCACCCTTAATGTGTGCCGCCTGCTACCATTTGGTAACGCACAATCTTCTTTAATATTCTGTAATGCCCTATAGGCGTTATAATACTTTAGCAAACGGAAATACCCCGACAAACAAGCTATCTCTATTTCTCCAAGTTCTGTTGACACCACCCTCATTCATACTCGCCATGTAGTTTTCACCAGCTTGTGAATGGTCGTAGACAGCCAGATTAACGATAACAGTCTCAAATTTCTTCAAGTCCTCGGTTATCATTTTGTCTGTGTAGCTGTCAGGGTAATTTCTTCTTGCCTTTACATCTTCTGTAGCCTGTTTAATAAGCTGTTCGATTACTGGATTATCTTCTTTGTTATCGAACACTACCACATCAGATGTCGTATTATCATCATTTGTGACTGTATCAATATGAAATTGTTTAAGTCTGATTTTGACTTGCTCTAATGTGGTGTATTCCATAATTTCAGCTCCTATAATCCTAATTTCTCAATTAACAATTCTTTAAGTTCTGCTCCTGTAAGCTCCATTGCGTTCTCAATACCTTGTTCTAAGGCAAGTGTCTGTAAGTCCGCTGTTGGCATACGCTTAATAGCTGTCTTTGTGTAATCGCTTGTAGGTTGAGCAGGGAACTTGTCCTGCTCTTCCTCGTATTTAAGTTCATCCCCATAAACTGCTTCCTGTCTTACGTTATCTGCTGTTACTTCTTCGCTCTGCTTTGCGGCGTTGATTTTATGTCGTCTTAATAACATATAAACACCTCTTACTTTCCGAACTTAGCAAGAACAACCTTTGAATCGTTGCTTAAGACTGCTGTATAGTGTTCATCGCCAGAGATAACAGTTGTCTTTGCAAGAATATCTCTGTCCGATTCAATCTCAACGCTTCTCTTCATATAGATTGTAAGTGCGTTCTCTTCCTCTGATACGCCATCTGCACCTGTGTCCTCGTTAGGGTCTTCTGCTGATACAATAACAATAGGACAAGCGTAGAACTCTGTTGTAACAGCCTTTAACTTGCTACCTACCTTGATTTCCTTGTCCTTTGGCTTAAGCGTATGTGCAAGTGCTGTGTCAAGGTGGACATTCGTTGCATCTTCGCTTGTTGTATCAACTACAACATTGATTGTTCCTGCTGAATCATCAAGCTCATACTTAACCAGCTTAACTTTCTTAGACTTAACAACCTGCGCTCCTGCAATAGAACCGATAGTACCATTCATAATTACATTAAGAGGATATTTGTCATTTGACTTGAAATCATCGTCATTAAGTAATGTAGCTTCCTGCGCTGGATTAATGAACAATATCTTTGTAAGTGATAAATCTGATTCATCATCAAATTTGCTATTAGCTGCTACAACTGCTGAATAGCTGATAGATGCTGCTGTTCCATCGTAATCAATAGGTGCTGTACAAAGTGCATCATAGCTGTCATTATCAACCTTTGCAGCGATTGACATAGCAATCTGATTGATAGCTGTGCTAAGTGGGTCGCCATAACCAGATAATACCGATTCATCTGTAAGTTCTACTGCCTTACCTGCTTTCTTAACCTTTGCTTCTGTTGTAGATGTTGTAAGTACTGTTGTGCCCATAGCAACACCTTCTGCTACATCCTGTGCATCACCTATATAAGCGTATTTTGGGACAACAATAGTGCTTCCCGGTCTGCCTACAAGTGTTGTATCAACTCTTGCGATAGGTGAGAACTTAATCTTCTTTGGCAACTTAGCTGATACCATATCAGCCATTACCTGTGGGTCTACTAAATTTGCTAACTTAGTCTGTGGCATAGTTTATTTACCTCCGTTTTCTACTCTGTGAACTTCTTATAAAGCTCTGGATTCTTATTTTTGAACTCCACTCTTTCGTGGTAATTCATTTTGTTAAACTGTTCCTGCGTTATCGTGCTTTCTTCTCCACCGCCTGCATTAATAGCTGGTCTTGATTTAAGCCACTCTGCATTAGCTTCTTTAACCTGTCTTTGCACTTCATTGGCAATTACAGTTGCTATAAGGCTATGGTCTGCATCTGCAACCGCCTCAATCAAAGAATCAATATCCTTTCCATCACCTATAACTTTCTGATAAGCATTGACAGCTTTCATATAATTAAGTTCTTTGCTCATGTTCTCGAACTTTTCAGCCTGCAACTTTTCAGCTTCTGCCTTTGCTTCTGCTTCCTGTTCTTCTGCTGTCTGCTTCGAGCGAAGTTCTTTCTTGTACTTAGCCGCTTCTGAACTGGCTTTATCGGAAGCGTTCTTATACTTCTCTTTTTCAGCTCTTTCACTAGCAAGCTGTGCCATAAGTTCTTCCACGCTAGGTGTCTGCTCTTCGTTCTGTGGCTCATTATTAGTTGTTGGTTCTGTTGTTGTGTTAGTTACATCTGCCATAATTTCTTTACCTCTGCTTTCTGCGTTTTTTGTTGTTCTCTCAACTTCTTGCGATATTTGTATTGCCCTTTCTCTAGGGCATATAAAAAGCCGCAAGGCATTTTTTACCCTGTGGCTCAATATCAATTATTTATCTGTTCTGCTCTTATCTATAACCGGACTATTTTCTGTCTGGTCTGATAAGTCTTGCATTGTGCGGTCTTTATTAGGTGGCTGTTCTCCATCTCCGCCCTCTGCTTGGTTCTGTGTGTCTTTGTTAATTATACTGTCTTGATACGCCTTAACCATCTCTCCGCTTCTCGCTACAACATCGTTAGGGTCATCAAAGAATGGAATTGCATCAACTGTATCTTTAAGGCTGAATCCGTGGCTTATCAATGTCGCCATAGCGTTAACCTTAGTTGACATTTCATAAGTTTTTTGTCGCTTAATGTTAGGCTTTACGTCTCTTGTCCTTAATTTAAGTAACGGATTGCTGCTGTTGACATTGTTTGATAGCTTGATAGCCGCAAGAACAACTTTTATCTCTTCCATTTTGCAGCCATCTGTAATTAATTGCTGTTTTGCCGCCGCTGTTTCTGCTTGTGACCAGCCTGTTGCATCTGACATTGCAACTCCTGTACTGCCGCCGCTATTATCATTTCGCTGTGGCACATTACATTTCTGCAAGATTGTCTGTCGCCTTGATTGGATATTGTTAAGCATACCTGTGTAATCGTAATTAATTGCAAGTGGCTCAACTATTGGAGTTTTGCCATCTGCTGATGTATAGGTCTGCATCCATTCTCCAGATTTTGGCTTTCTTACTTTTTCAATGATATGTGGTGTCCCATCTTTATCAACTGTCGTTTCCTGTTCAACCGGGAAATCAACATCATTTGTGTGCCATACTGCTTGTGTATTCTGTTCAACATCATTTGTAAAATCTGAAATAAGTAGGTTTAAGTTATCCATTTCAGATATTTGCCGTTCAAAACAGCCCATTCTATCGAATGACCTTGTGTATTCAATAATAGGGATTTTATGTAATGGGTTTTCTTCCCCACTTCTCTCTAAAAATCCCCATTTTGTTTTTCCTTTTTCTGGTCCGTTAGTAATTTTTACCCCATCCGTAACTTCATATCGAATATCTTTTGTAAAACAGGTGTAATATCTTGTGCCACTATGTTTGTCTTTGATATAAGTACCTGCAAGAATAACCCTCTTATCACTATAAGCTGTTGACCTTACAACAAATGTTGTTCTTGGGTCTAATATGTCATATGTGAAATAGCTTTCTCCGTCCTCGTATTCTGTATTTATATCAATATAAACATATCCAATTCCGCCGATTTCAACATACCTAGCAAGTTCCTGCTGCTTTTGCCTTGCGTTCTGTGATTCATAGCAGCTGTTTAATTCTGTTATAGCTTCTGTGAGGTTAGAATCCTCATTGTCGCCATTTTGAACTAGTGTTATAGGATTCCCCCACTTAAAACCTAAATTAAACTCTGTGACTTCATTAGCCACATTATCGCAACACTCGCAGTCAATGTCTGGTCTGTAAGTCTTTGGATTCTTCCTAACTATTGGCTGTATTCCTGCGTCATAATCAAGAAGAAACTGTATTCTGTTGGAATTAATATCATGTTCCAAAATTGCTTCACGCAAAATTGGTATTATATTGTCAGGTGTTATTTCTTTTGCACCTGTATAAATAGCAATTCTTCCTGTCTGCATTGTCTACACCTCTAATAAAATGTCATACCGCTTGAACTTCTGCTGTCCGGTATTTCTTTAATTTGAAAATTATCATCATCGTTAGGCACATACCAAATCCACTTGTGGCAGTGCCTACAAGCCAGTTTATGTGTTCTTGGGTCTTTGCTGTCTGCCTTAGTCAAAAACTTATGGCAATTCGGACACATAATTGATTTATCTTTATTCATATAAAAATTCATATTTCTACCTCGTTGCATAACAAAAAACACCGCTACAATTAAGTAACGGTGCTTTCCGATAAAGGATTGTAATATTTGATGAAAAACAGTTCTGTAATTTCTTACAGGTATACTATACCACGCCGGCAATGTGACATTCTATGACATCTTTTATAAATATTCATTTCCATATTTATCTTCAAAGGCTTGTAATGCTTTAGCGTGTATCCTGTGTACCTGTCGCCAACACCAGTCTGTTTCATTTGCAATTTTTTCAAATGTAAACTTTCTGACATATCTTAGAAACAATACTGTGTAATAATCTTCGTTGTTTATCTGTTCTATCTGCTCTATTATTTTGTTTTTTACATCAATGTATTTATCTATAAGCTTATCAAGGTTTTCTTCCATTTGTTCAAGTCTGACATATCCACAGCCTGTTTTGTCTGGATCTGATGATGACATAACTCTTTCTTCATTAACAACTGCTGATATGCTGTATGATAATTCTTTATACTGTGTTATTTCTATCAATTTATTATCAATTATCTTGTTGTAATAACTTATCTGATTCAAATAGTCCTTAGTTGTCATATAAACCCTCCTCTTATATCGGACTTGACATAATTACTGTCTTTTTTACTCTATTTCCTCTTTTCATTCTTAATGCAAAATTTGAAAAAACATCCGGTACATCATCGTGCAAATTTTTACCAGATACTGAATATTTCAACAACCAACTCATCATCTCTGCATAATCGCTCTTGGGTTCATATAGGCTTCTATCTTTAAATACAATATGTTGCAATACCCAACTAGAACATTGAAATATTCTTGCTTCTTTGTTTGTTTCAGTTGCAGTGTCTGATATATTGCATAACCAGCCTTTTTCTTCTACTCGTTTTCTGACTTCATTTGCAACTCTATCTCCGCCTTGATTAGCTTCAAAATCGCAATCTTGTATTTCGTTATCGACAATTAAATTTGCTGAATTTTCATATTGTTTTTCGTAATCTGCCGAATTGTTGCATATAGTATCAGTGCAGTAATACGTTCCCTCATATCCTTCAAATTCAACCAGGCAAGGGAACACATAAAAATCAGTACCAGAGGATTTCGTGTCACATTGTCCAGTAATTCTTTTAATTCGTGTTTTAGGAAGTTCTTTATATCTCATTATTTTGTTTTCTGGATAAAGCAATCCCTCACGTTCTATTGGATCTTGCTTATAAAGACATCTATAAGATATATCATCCATTGTCAGTGCTTGATCATTAAAAAACTCCACCGACATTCCATTATATTCATAGTCAAAATTACTTTTCCCTGTTTTAGGGTCAATATCTGGAATAGAAATAATTTTTAACTTTGGGTCGTTTCCATAAAGCTCAATAATATGTCCAATAATGTCTTTTGTGCTCCATCTGGTCATTATAATTATTTCTTTTACTTGTTCGTTTAGCTTTCTTTGTTTTAAATCGACTCCATAAATTCTCCATATTTTTTCAAGAATTATTGGATTAAGTGCTTCTTCAATAGAGCCTATAAGGTCATCACAATATAAATAACGGTTAGTTCTAACCTTACCTGCGTTCTTAGCTCCTATTGATGAGCATTGAATACTTGAAAATGCTTTGTATTTGCCGAAATTAGCTTCTTGTGCCTGTGCATTTGTGCTTTGTAATGGTAAATTAGGGAAAATAACATTCCATTTATATTCTTTATCATCTGTTGTTATGTCAAGCACTCCTTTATAAAACTTTCCTGTAATTTCGTTGCTGTGAGAAAAGAAAAGGCTGTAATCTTTAGGGTGCTTGCCAATTATCCAAGAACAAAAAAATTTTTCCAGTGTAGTTTTTTGCGTTCCTGGTGGCATAGAAATACATAATCTATTATATTTGTCGTCTTCCAAATCTTGCATAGCTTGAATAAGCCCGTATTTATTAAGCTGTTTCATTTTTGGCTGATAAAATCTTTCACTCTCTTCTCTGTCTTTTTCAAGATAAAGCAAATAGCTGTGAAATAAGTGCGGAGCTTCAAGCAATAAGGTATCAAAATATCTATTGACTAAATCATTGTCTATATTGTTGTTGAATGTATATTTTTCAAGTTCAAAAATATCTATGCCTATATCACGCATACAAGCCTTTTCTATGAGTTCTTTTGTCCTAGCCGTACATTTTAACATTGTGTCAATTTCACCCTCATTCTTGGCAAGCTGGCACACGTTGTAGTAGGTTTCTATAATATTTTCATCTATTCCATTTTGGGATATGTATTTTTCGCAATCATCTATCAGTTGATTTAATTCAGAATTCAAGATAAGCACCTCCACTTAAAAGCAAAGGCGCTTATAGACCTCTGCCTATAATTGTTTTAGGGTAGCGCCGCAAACCTCTTATGCGGCGGTAATATATTATTTATTTAATATCAATATCTGGTACTAATCTTTCAGGGTAAAACGTCAATTCATAATGGTACTTATCTGTCCCGACTGGTTCTGTTTGTTCCATAACATAACAAGTCCAATCGTTAAGATATATATAATCTTTATAATATGTGTTCTCGCCTGTTTTGATAGTAACTACAAGCTCATTAGTACTGTTGTTGCTAAGGCTCATATACCCCTCTGCCTGCAACATAATTGTATCTGTTCTTGCATTTGTAACTGTAATTTTTCGATAGAGATTAAACTCATCTCCATCTTTTGACAGATTGTGGTTTACGACATCTGCCGTTCTACAACCAACCATTCCAAGTGCAATGCAGATTATCATTCCTAATGTCAAAAATTTCTTTTTCATAATTTCTATTCCTTTCTATGTTTTATCAGCCTTTAACTCTCTAAGGTCAGCGGCTACAATCAATTTGTAGTCGGTAATTGTTTATTTTAATTTCTTAACTTCCAGACAAGTACGTTTTCCATCCTTTTCAATTCTCCATCTGGTACTCCAATGTTCAATGTGGCAGTTTTTATCTTCATTAAGTGGAATTCTATTGACAATGGCACTTGCGATAACACTTGGTGGAATGTTTAAATCATCTACAATCAATGTTTTCATTCCTCATAAACCTCTCAAAATCTTCCATACATTCATTACATAAATCGTAAGTCATATTTAATATGCCACTCCTTGTAATTGAGTTCATACACAACAGCCCTACTTTTATCTCTTTTCCGCACCTGTCGCAAGTGTGCCATTCTTTTTTGTGTTTCATAAAATCCCTCGCTTACAAATCAAGTTTATTCAAATAATCTGTTCCACTATTTTTAAGTGCCTTGCTAATGCCGTTAATCATATTAGCCATTGTCTGTTCAACTTCCTTTATCTTTTCAACATTTCCACCACATTGAAACGACAAATAGCTTTTCTGCCAATCGCTTGCATTTACAACTATATTGTTATGAACATCTTTCTGCGTAATCATATTCCACCAACTTTCTAAGCACCATACATAAACATATTTCCAAAATGCAAATCATTTAGTGCTTTTTCTAATTCGTCTTTGTACCTAAATGGACTTAAAGGGCTTTTTATTTCTTCCCTCAATATAGGCGACATATTGTCTATCAAAATGCCTTGTGTAGTGCTTGCAAGATTTTGTGGTGGCAAATCTGCTAAAGCGCATAACTCCATTCTTTTATGGTCGCATTTTTCAGATTCAGGGCAACTTTTACATTTTTCTGCTAATTTACTTAAAGGTTCTGCCATCATTCCACCAACTTTCTACCGCAGATAGGGCAATAAGCTATTTTCATTACCATTTCAACATTCATCTCTTTACTGCAACACACTGCAAAGGACGGACATTTATTCAAGTCGCATGTAATTACAGGTTTATTTGACAACTTATCAATCTTAAATTTGCCATAATGTGTTATGACAGGAAATTTTTCCTCGCAAAACTTACACATATCGCACCTCAAATCTTCGTAAATATATCCAAATCATAGTTATCTCTGATATAGTCAACAACTTCCTGTAATTTGCCCTTTACAAATTCATCATTGGCAATATCTGGATGTGCGTAAAACATGCAACTGTCTTTCTTTCCGTCTGCTTTATATTTACGATAGTTAAATATCATTGTAAAAAGTGGTATTTCTGTCAGATTCTTTGTCTTGTGTCTTATCCAACGATTAACAATTCTCTTAATCATCATTCTTCCCCCATAAATTATCTGGTAATTCCTCGCCGCCATAAATCTTGTTAGCGTATTTCTTAAATGTCGGCACGCTACAACCTGCTACTTTTGCCGCCTTTACTTGTGAAGCCCGCCCCGATATGTATAAGTTAATTGCTTTATAAAACTTATCTTTGTTTAGTGGGTGTACGCCCATAGCCATAATAATCACTCCTATCTATATTTGTTATAGATTGTTAATGCCATTAGTAATTCCCCAAATGCAAAAACTAATAAGCCTGCCAAACCAGCCATATTATTTATTAAGTAAATCAATGTGAGATTTATTGCTGTTAGTATCGCTTCCACTATTTCCTTTTTCATAAACATCACTCCTTTACATTTCTATAAATCTATTTGCCAGCTTGCCAAGATATTCAGCATTGGCAAAATGTGTTATTGAGTAGTTAGTGCTTTCTCTATGTTCTCTGATGAAATGGTCATTAATCATTCTCTGTAAAACTGTAATGCCCTTATCGTCTGTTTCGTATATAGCATCAGCGTCGAAATGTCCGTGTTCCGTATCTGTGATAGTTGATAGGACAAAACATACATTCTTTAATGTCTTATCTGTAAGTATTGGGTGTACTTTATGGAAATAGATTTCATATAACTGCATATACATCTTAAATCCATCTTTAACACAATCGCATATAGCTGAATTATCTATATCGTCGTCACAGATGTTATTAAACCTATCAACCATATCTTTTTCTTTAAGCAACATTTCATCTCTTGTGACAGCTCTTGCCGTCGGTTTCTCTGAAAACGATGTATGTACCTCTCCATCAATGTTAATTGATGTATTGTCCTTACCTATATTGTCATTTATATTATCTTTTATATTTATATTATTTTTATTAGTTACAACTTTTTGAACACCCTCGTTCAAATTTTTTGAACGGCTTTTTAAATTTTTTGAATGGGTATTCAATTTTTTTAAACTCCGTTCAAGTTTTTCTTTTTCTTTTCGGTCTTGTTTTTTTGCTTTTATTTCTTTTAATTCTTCATCATTAAGTTTAATTGCACTATAATTACAAAATTTTACTCCATTAATAAGTTTTTCTGTCTTTTTGATAAAGCCGTCATCTGCCAGCTTATTAAGAAGATTAAATGCTGTTGTTTTTGAGCAATTAAGCCATTCTGCAACATAATTTAAGCTTCCTTTAAATTTGCTTTCACCATCTTGCGAAAAGCCATATACCAAAGCATAAGCAATTAGTTCGTTTCCTGTAAGTCCTAATTCTTTTACCATAAACCCTTGAATTGCTATGTAGTTGTCATTTTTAATGTCTGCCATATTGAATACCTCCGCTTGATATTATTTATGTATGCCTGTGATACATACTCCGCTTAATTGGTAAAAACAACAAACAGGCACAGCGGAAGTGCTTTTCGGTAGCTAACCTAGTTTGTTGTAATCGGATAGACAGGACTTGAACCTGTGACTACTTGAATAAATCAAGCGTTACTCCCAACTGAACTACTATCCGTCAACTTGTAAGAATTTCTGACAAGTTGAAATAAAAAAGACTAGCACAGAGAGATTAAACAATTCACATTTATAAATTCTTTAGAGGTCATTTATACGCTTAAAAATATTGTTTTGAGGGAATATAAAGTGCTAGCCTTAACAGCAGTATAGGCTATGACACCTATAACAGGTCGTGGCAAAGCTGGATGGAAGTGGTTACGCCCGTGCAGTTGGACTGTTCAAAGAAAGTGGCTTCGCTCGCCGTCTATCCCTTAAGGATAACTGCTGATTATGAAATATTTGAAATAATTACTACGCATATTTGTGTGGGATATGCGTAAAACCTCACGGACTTTCTGACGGTCCTTAACAGCTCTTGCTATGAGGTGAAAGGAGAACTTAATGTCATGGTAATTCCACCAAACCAGTAAGTTCAAAGGTGCAAGTAACGATTAAGCACTTGCGAACTACCCCTATCAGAATCGAACTGATGATGTAAGAATCAAAATCTTATGCCTTGACCGCTTGGCTAAGGGGCAATTAAGCTACTCTTTATCTTCAAAGAGTGCTGCAATATCATTTGCACTATCAATCTGTTCTACAAAGTTATCTGTGCCGTTAGGATGTGTGTCTGGATTACCATTACAATTTTTGCAAGGCGTTTCAAACCACATTTTAAATTTATACAAACAATTACAGCAATCTTCCTCCGGCTTAAGCATTAGACATCACCTGCCTGCCTATGATTAGCTCTGTAAGAATCAAAGCCATCCGGATAACGTGCTATAAGCTTATCTATGTTTGTCTGCATTACATCATCAAGACTGAATCCGCAAGCTTCACAAATCATAGCAACGTACCACATTACATCGCCGCACTCTTTCTTAAGATGTTCTAAGTCTATGCCCTTTTCGTGAAATATGCCCTTTTTAACAAGGTCTGATACTTCTCCAGCTTCACCAGTTAAACCTAAGACACCATTAAGAAGTCCTGCTATGTCATTTATGTTGCTGCACTTAGCATTGTTTTCTGTTAGAGGACTAAGTGAAAACTTACCAGTTAATTCAATATATAATCTACAATATGCCTTTTTATCGTTAGTACGCATAGCCAATTTTTGGTATTCATTGCCCTGCATTTATAACTCCTAACTCTTTTTTATTTTTTAAATTTTTTTGGAATTTATTCAGCCGACTAGCTGATTCTCTGATGTGTTTATTGAATATCTTGTGATTGATTAATATGTGTTTATTATACACCTAATTAGCTTAAATGTATAGATGTTAATTGGATTATTTTTAATTAAATATATAAGTGATTTATTAGTATTAATTATATGATTAATAGTTAGGTATTATTTATATATAATTATATAATATGTGTATTATGTGGTGATAATAATATAAATATATATTAATATATAAGGGCTTTTTGTTATTTTGGATAATTGAGCGACTTAGTTGGGGCATGTTCCGAGGGCAAATAAACCCCCTCCGCCCTTATACGTGTAATTGTGTCTATTTTATGCCATATTCTCAAACAATTAACACAATTAACACCATATCCATACTATAACGCCGATAAACCTTAATTTATCAGCGTTATCTAAATGTTTACCACTCACAAACCCAGTATTTAAGCGGTTTCTAAGCTGTTTAAATTGTGTCAGAATTGTTTATAGCGTTTATCTGCTGCTTATGCATTAATTGTGTATTGTTTTGGCTTAATTGTTGGCGTATTTCTGCGGCTGTTAGAGCTGTTTTATTGCCACTTTCTCTACTAACACCGGGAAGATTCCACGCAAAATGACGATTGAGTATTGCCAAAATTCCAACCGGGTTTTTATTACCAGTTGCAAGCTTATTGGATAAACTTTCTTCTCTAAAATCGCGCAGTTTTTGAACCAATTCGAAGCCCTTTGTACTTAGCTTTCTTTCATTCGCTCCCCAATCCATAAAAGTATCTTTATGTATTCCAGTTAATAAGCTAAAGCCTAATATACTACATTCTTTATCATACATAGAACACATATAATAATATATATATAATATATACTCTAATTTATCTAAATCATACATATAAAAATTACTATCCATAATACAATTAGTATTATTTTTATTAATATTCTTATTTAACTTTAATATACTTTTATCACTAAAAACATATTTATTAATATACATTAGAGCTGCGTTCCATCTACTCTGTGGTTCTTTGGTCATATCTTCGATGTTGTGTTCTTGGCAAAACTGCGATAAATAAAGTTCTATGTCGTTCTGGAATACTTCGGGTGTGTCTGGTGTTTCCTGTAGTTTCTCCATGTGTTCCCCTTTCTGCTGGAACTTATCCAGCTGATTAATTATTATATATTTAATAACATAAAAATAACCCGATAACAATATTAATATTATCGGGTGTGAATCTTATATATTTAATTATTAAAATAATATAGCATAAATATATTATAAAGTCAATTTTATTTTTGGGCTTGACATAATATAAAAAACTGTTTATTATGTTAAACATAAACAGTAACAAAAATGTATTGAAATATGCTATTTTGTATTTATAAACAACAACATCAGATGTATTGAAATATACGTTTTTGTATTTCTTAAATAGTAACGCACGGCGTAGAAAAAAAAGGAACGTTAAGCTCCCCTTTTTTATTTTATCTATCCGATTTTAGAACTCTTTTTTGATTATCTCCAAAGCTTTGTTATATGCCCAGTCTAAACTCTTATACTCGTTTTCTGTGGATATAACAACTTTATCCCCAGTATCAAGAACTTCACCGAAATAATAATCACATCCGCCGGACTTCTCCGCCTTTGTAGCTATTTTAAATGTATATCCGACAAATTCTTTACCAGCGTTTCTTGTTTCTTCAACAGCAAATAAATAGCTGTCATAATCTGCATATTTTCCCGCATTTTCATTTGTAAAGAATTTTGCAAGGCTCTTCATATCCGTTTTATTAGGTTCTCCATTCTTGTTTCTTCTAACTGTTAAATATTTCATATTTTTACCTCCCTTAATCTTCTATCCTTTCCCAATATGCTCTTACAATTTTAATCTCTTGTTCGTCGTCAGGCTCTCCACTTAAATTACACAAAATTGTGTAATTTATCAAATCCACTTGTTCATCATCTTTATCAAAAAGATAAAAATGCTCGTCTATTATCTTTTCGGCTTCTGTACTGTAACAAGGGCTTTCATCGCTCCCTTGTGCTACATATCCAGCACTTAACAAAAATGCTTTTCCATCTTCGTAGCTCATTTTCTTGAGCTTGTCAATGCTTATTGTTTTCATCCTTTCCACCTTTCAGCCTTTGCGGCTGCCCTTTCTTTTAATGTGCCTTAATTATATACTATTATCAGTATAATGTCAACACTAATTTTAGTGTTATTAAAAATATTTTATTTTTTCGTCATCTGTTGGAACTATCTCTATAATATCAGACGGCTGGCATCTTAATATAACGCATATTGTATTTAATGTCTTCGTATTAATGTCGCTTTTATTTCTCAAATTCTGCATTGTGCTTTCGCTCAATATCTTCTCTTTTCTCATTCTGTTAGCGGTGTATCCACGCTGTGCAAGCTCTTTTAATACATCTATTTTATATGTAAGCATTTTGCAAGCTCCTTTCTGTTTTGTTTTTTCTATTATATATAAAATCTTGATTTTTTTCAACACTTAAAAAATAAAATTTAAAAACATCTTAAAAAGTGTTGACATACACCTTATAAGGTGTTAGTATTAGGTTACAAATAAAAAGGCGGTCACTCCTACCAAGAACGAACCGCCACCAATCAAAAAAGAAAGGTAAGCCGATTATATCGCAATCGGCGAAAAGGTGCAAGCATATGAGAAAATTAACAATCGCAGAAAAGAGAGAAAAAGAGCTAAGAAGAGCAACAGAAACATACAATATTGAATATGATATTGCTAAAAAATTGATAAATCGCTTCTACAGACTGAATGCAGACCTTGACAGGTTATCATATTTAGAAAACAAGGAAAGAACTTGCAACCGCCAGAGCACAAAAGATTTATCTTTGAGCTGTGACAGGCGAATTGATAAATTAAATAAAGATTTAGAGCCTTACGGCTTAGCACTGGATAGCTTTAGTCACTTAATGACTATTGTTGTAAAAGGCACTACAAGGACAGCAATAGAAAGTTTTTATTATAACTAAGGAGGCGCAAAAAATGAAAATAGGCGACAAAATTATTTATGGCAATGAGATAGAATGCACTTTTAAAAAGTACGAAATAATCAAGAATGGCGAGGTTATAATATACGCCGATTGCAAAGGTGGTGCAATTATAGCACCTTGGGAAATGTTTAAAAAAGCATAGCCGAAACGCTCCAGAGTGGAGCGTCAGCCGCGGACCGGTCGCCGTGGCTCTGATGATGGTAGACCGCACAATGAAAGGATGATTGATTATATGACAATTTATAAAACCACAGATTACTTTAATATTACGAAAGAAGAAGCAAGCAAGATTTGCAATGGATATGATACACGAGAAGAAGCAAAAGTTTTAGATTCTGGACTTGAGCATTTTTTCTTTGAAACCTTAGAACGTCTTACGGAGGAATATAATTCCAAAGAACGCAAGGAATATACTGAGAAAAAAGGCTATGAAGTAATTCTATTTGAATTTGTAGCAGACAATGGCAATCATAATAAATATTGTATGGTATTTAGATAGGAGGGTTAATACTATGACAAACGAAACAGCAGAACAGAAAGAAATAAGAATGTTTAATTTTTATAAAAAGGATTTGGAAAAGCTGGGAAAAGAAAACGGATATATTAGAATGAATGTTATTGAGTACGTTTGCGGCTTTCCAAAAATTAACGCTTTTGAAATGGCTAAGACCTTAAAAGATGACGGATATAATATACTTTTTGATGACTCTAGCATAAGCAGAACAGAGAACGAAAAGAAAAGGCGAAAAGTTGAAAAAATCGCATAATTAGCAAGGTTGGCGCTTCCGGGGTTTGATTCCCCGGCTTGCTAAAATAAAAGAGAGGAAGTACAATATACTTCCTCTCTTACCATTCAAAATAGCACTTGTCCTAAAAATATACAACAACAAATGTCTTTGTTATAATAGCATATAAAATATAAAAAGTAAAGGAGATTTAAAAAGATGGCAGGATATTATAAAAATCAAATGAGTAACAACGCCGTTTGGGCGTATTCGCAAGGTGAAAAACCTATGTATAAGTGGACTAAAACCACTATTTTAGAAGAGATAGATAACATTTTTTGGCACGCTGATAAAAAAACAGAAATAGATTTTAAAAAAATGACATTAAAAGAATTGAAAGAGAATTTTCTGGTGTGGTCTTCCTGGCATCATACAGGAAAAATTTACAATGAAACAGATTTTTATTGTATAGAAGAAAATGCAGTATTAAACTTTACGGTTAAAGAATTCGATGAAATTATATCTAACAGAAAAAAGAGAACGTATACAAGAAGAACTGCGGCAGAGTTAGAACAGATTAAAGCAGAAAAAGAAAAAGATATATTGCTTACCGAGAGAAGCAAAGAAATTTATAGAAAATTATATATAATTTATATATATAAATCAGATTTAAAAACCTTTAAGGGTTTAATAAACAGGTTTTTGAATGATAAAATAAATATAGAAAAAGATTTTGCTGAAAGTGTAGAAATCGCAAGGCAAAAAGAAGAACACAGAATAAAATGCTGGCAAGGAGACGTGAACGACTGGCACAACAGAGAGGGAATTGTTGATTTATATTATAAAGACATAAGAGCTTATGTCTTAAGAATACGAAGAGTAGAAGATTATCAAATCGACAAAAAGCTTTTAAAACAAATTAAAAGCAAATTAAAAGCAAATTAGCGAATTAGCTTTTAAGGGCGTACAATCTACGCCCCTTTTTTTGCTTGCTGTGGGTTCTTGACTGGTTCGATTCCAGCCGCAAGCATTAAGCATATATTTTTATATGCTTTATTGTGCACCTTGAAAAATTAATATAATAATGCTATGCTTATATATAAGGCTTTTGCACCTTTTTAGGTGTACAAGTGTACCCAACCGGGGCGGTGTGCGTTCTGGTATATCTTCCAGAACTGGCGACAGCTTCCACAACTTGTAAGGGCATATTATACCCATTTTATACAACGCTGTTAAAGGTGTTTTGAGGCGTGCAGGTGTCAACCTTTGCAATTATGCACTTACGAAATAAAACTGCCGCACAGGGTAAACCACAAAGCCACGACACCAAAATAAACACGAACCGCAGCCGGTCAAGTTTATATAATGTACTTTAATCCATTAAAGTTTTTCATCAATTTTTCAAGGTAAATCTGAACAAAATCGGGAGCAAAAATTGAAATTCTGTGTAACCGATTTTTGGATTCCAAAATTGTATATGACGGGGGTATTTGAAACGGCGCATTATAATTTTGCGAGAAATTTTTTCAATTTTTTAAGTAGGATTTGAACGAAATCTGAACCGAATTTTAAAAATTGTCAAAATCGTTTTTCTGAATATCAAAGATGTATCCGGGGGAGGTATCAAATGCGTTACCCCGAAATTTTTTGGCAACATTTTTCTGTATAAATCAATGCTTTACTTGAATACCGGCATTGACTAAGCTCATATATTAATATTTCCTTTGTCATAGTCGGATTAGTCTTTTGAATTATCTTTAACAGCTCATCAATACTCAGCATCCCACTCTCCTAACTGCCCCTAAAACCATATCAACAATGTCAAATACTTCATCTCCGTATGTTGCTACAAAATCGCACAATATTTCTTCCTGTTCGATAGGCAAATACACATCATAGGACATACAGATTGCGTGGCATACTTCGTGTATAAGCACTTTGCGTTGCATAAATCCACGCAAGGCGTTTGACAGATAAATTGTATGTGTATATCTATCAGTTACACCTAGCACAGAAACATTGTCTGACCGCTTTAATTCACCCGAATTTGAATTTTTGTATTGCACTTGCCAATTTGTACCATTAATGCCAAAAACCATCTGCATGCTCCTTTCTGAATAAAACAGGCTATGAATATTGCTACCCATAGCCTTTAATCTTAGAATTTTGACATAAGATTATTCATATTATTCTTGATTAAACTCTTTTCTTCGGTCGTTGCGTTATCGCTAACTATTTTAATTATCTCATTAGTAACAGTTTTAATGTATTTATCTAATGCTTTCATTCTTTGCTCTTTGTCCTCTGGTGTAGTGCCACTGTGCATTTCTTTAGTTTCTGTATAATTTCTCTTTGCCCTGTCATAGCCGCTTTCGTTCATCGGCTCTGTATAGTACATCTTGCCATAATCCCTATCCATGTCCCTCATATGCTCCACTTCTGGGTACATGTGCATATAAGGCGGTTCTTCATATCCTCTGTGGTATGTTCCCTTGTCTTTAGGGGCGAACCTGCCATTTGCATAGCGGTAGGGGTCGTAAAATCTCCTGTCTGGATAATCTTCGTACTGTTCAAGCATACGCATAATATCTTCGTTATCTTCTGACTTTTCCATAGCTTCAACAATTCTATAATCTTTGTCAAAGCAAGCTATGTTCTTCGCTATTTCTGTAAAATCCTTTAAATCGTCAAGGTTCTGTCCCTCAAAGCTGTCTAATCCGATTGCTTCAACTTTAGCCTTGACACATTCCATAATCTGTTTAGCCCATTTGTGCATATCATCAAGCCTCCCTTACTGCGATTAAGTTACTATTCTGTACTTCAATAGCCTGTGTAGATGTATTTTGCACCGCTACTGTACTGCAACAGCCACAAGGTACATCAATATATGCCTGTGCTGATACATTAAAGAAATTTTCAACTGCGGCTGGTGTTACAATCATTCGTGTTGACTGCAAAGGCTCTCCGTCTACTGCAATGGCAAGCGAGATGGCTTCAACCGTACCGCCTGTAGGTATTTGAATGTTGCCGGAATACGATACTAAAAATCGTGCTTTGCACTGATTAGTGATACCTCTTAGCTTGATAATTCCGCTTCCGGTCCTGTGTACAATGCATTTTGTTCCGTTTACGGCTGTCTCTGTAAATGCCACATCTTCTCCGGCGGCAACTGTTTGTAATGCAATTCCTGTTATTTCCATTATTTTTACCTCTCTTTCACAAAATAAGGGCAAACATTATAGTCTGCCCTTGGGTTTATAAGTAATACTGCTTAGCAGACATAATCGAGTTAAACTCAATTAAGATACTCAATTATTCAGTTTTAGCAGCCACATCCTGTATTGCAACCACATCCATAAGCATAAGCATTAGGATTAGGCACAACATAAGCTGGAATAGCCGTAGGATTTACAGAGTTGATAATCTGCTGTGTCTGAGCTGCCATCTGAGTTGTAAGAAGTGCGTTCTGTCTATCCTGTGATGCGGCTCTGCGTAAATCGTTGTTCTCTGCTGTAAGTGTTGCTATCTTATCATTTGTTAAGAAATCAAGGATAGCTCTCGTTCCTGCCTGCTGGCTGTCGATAATATCTCTTGTGTTGTTGCACATTGTGTTCTGTAAAGCACAAGTGTTAGTTGCCATGTTGTAGTTTACGCCTTGAATAGCTTCTCTTGTCTCACAGCAGCAGTTAGCGAGCTGCGCCTGTAATGCATTTGTATTCTGCATATTAGCAACAGTATCAGCATTGATAGCCTGCTGTATGCCATAGCCTGTCTGCATGATATTTGTGTTAATGCCATTGAAACCTGTGAGCATACTATTATTCATAGCGTAGAAGCCATCACAAAGTCCGTTGGAAATGCCATCTAACTTGCTGATAACTGCTGAATTGTCAAATCCTCTCTGAATATCAGCCTGTGTAGCCGCTGTCGCAACATAGCCACCGCCATTGTTACCGCCAAAGCCACCAAATCCACCATTGCCCCATCCAAAGAGTAATGCGAATACAACGATTATCCAAAGCCATCCTCCGTCAGCCCATCCGCCGTTATTGCCGTTGCTGTCAATATTAGCAACTAAAGGTATGCTGGCACAATTTGAGTTTGAAAACATATTGTTACCTCCTAAAAATATATTCATAAAGATGTCACCCAGGTAATTTGCAAAGACATCTAATATGCTACTAATTACCAAATCTACTTTTTATCTGATTAAATACATCATCTGCATTTAACCCCTTTTCTTTGCATAAATTTCTAGCCATCTGCTCTATTCCTTGCATATTACCTTGCTGTGCCATTTGCATTGTGTTTTTCATCATAGGATTATTCATCATCTGATTATTTCCCATTATCTGTTGTATGAACTGTTGCGGACCAGCTTTCATCATCTGAAAAATGTTAATTGGGTTCATTCTTCATCACCGCCTTTGCTTTGAGTTCTTGAAGTTTTTCTTTGCGTTCCTAAAGATTTATCAAATCTATCTTCCAACTGCCCTATTTTCTCTGACAATTCCTTAAACTTATTCAGAAATAGCTGTGTGCTTTCATCTGATAGGGTAAATTTAGCATTTTCTGCATCAGGCATAGAATTTACTGTCTGATTATCTTTAGGGGCTGTATAAGGCTTATACACAATCGTTCTAATTGTTCCGTCAGCATTCCAGCCCTTAACATAAATCTCCGACATATCCTGCTTAGGAAAAAAAGCCATTGAGCCATCCATAGGGACCTCGTTAGCGTTTATATTTTCAACTGCTTGCACAACTCTGCCGTTAATACCTATTATCTGCTGTGGAATAGTTTGCTGAACTTGTGATTGCTGCATCTGCTCCTGCGGCTGAAATCTCTGGATATTTGCCATAGGATTATATTGATATGCTCCATATTGAGGTACATAATTACTCATAATCGGTTGCTGATAAGGATTGTTCATTGTCTGCCTCCTCTAAAACTTCCTCGATTGCGTGGATAACAAGAGATAATGTCACTAAGTCAAGTTTCTGTAATTCTTCTTTACTCAAGATTTTTTCTCTTACTTCATCAGAAAACATTTGCACTACCTCTCTTTCTAGTTACATTTTTGCATAAAAAAAATCACTTATAGCGACACATAATAGACATATGTGCGACATATAAGCGACAATGCTGAAATTATATAATTGTAAAACGCGATAAATGCGGCATTAGCACTTCCTATATGCTATAGGAACTGCATTAAGTTTGTGCTAAAAATTCTTAAGCTGTATTTCAATATTTCCATTGACAATTACTATCTTGTCAATTATAGTCTTTAGTATCAAGTTCTTTTGTTTCTTGTCGACCTTATCCCAAATGTCGGCAAGTTTTTTTATGTTCTCATAAACAAACTCCCTTTTTTGTGTATTAATTGCGTTTTTGCTTTCAGCGGCAATGTTTAATTTCATTTCCTTAATCTGTGCTTCCAGTTCCTTAATCATTTCCAAGACAGTATCATTTCCGTCAGCATACAGATTATACAATCTTTTTAGCTTAATCTGTTCCTTTTCAAGCTGTGATTGCATAATTTCAAGTTTTGTCGCCTTTTCTTTTGGCTTGTAAGACGATAAATCAAGCGATATTTTAAGGATTTCTTCTTCTACTTGTTTCTCTATCTCGTCCGCCCATTCAAGCGAATTATTACAGCTTGCATTATAATTAGGCAGATATGAAAGCGATTTATTTCTTGAGCAACAATAAATCTTATGTTTTTCACTGCCCCATTTTTGATAACGCATTTTGCAACCACAAATTCCACAATAACATAATCCGGTCAATAAATTAGGTTCAGTTATGCAGTAAGTTTTTGCTGAACACCTTGACTTTCTTAGTTCTAATCCAAGATTAAACCTATCTTTATCAAAAATAGGTTCGTGTTTTCCTTGATATATTTTGCCTTTGTAAGGTATCATTCCGATATTTACAACGCCGGTCAAAATGCTTCTAGTAACAAGTTCAGACTTAAAGCCACAAATTTCTTTAATTTTCGCATCTGAATAGCCAGATATGAATAATTCAAGACCTTTTCTTGCTTGTTCTGCACGTTCCGGGATAGGTATTAATATACCTTGTTCCTTACTGTAGGAATAGCAATACGGCAAATTGCCACCGCCCATCCAGTAACCCTGCTTAATTCTTTCAAGCATACCGCCACGCATACGCAACATCATAGTATTTTTATCAAGCTGTGCAAATACAGCCATCATTTGTGTGTACGCCTGCTCCATTGGGCTATCATAATTTACGCTATCGTGAACACATTTAAACACGACATTATACTTTTGAAATACTTTCTCGATAAGATATATTCCGTCAATCATATTTCTTGATAATCGGTCAAGCTTAAAAGCAACAACACAACTTACTCTTTTGCGGCTACAATCATTCACAAGTCTTTGAAGTTCCGGTCTATCCATATTTGTACCTGTGTAACCATCGTCAATATACCAATCTGTTATTACAAGCTCATTTTTCCTACAATAATTTTCAATGTCTCTTTTTTGGCTATCAAGTCCATTGCCCTCAACAGCCTGTTTTTCAGTAGATACTCTCATATAAGCAACACATTCCATATATTTTATCTCCTTATAATATAAATAAATGTGCCGCATTTATCACGTTCTACGGCACATTGTAACACATATTTACTTGTTGTCAATTATCTCTGCAATTATCTTTAGTAAGCTGTCTGAAAGAGTTATGTTTTCTGTTTTTACGTCTTCGCCATTTTGAGTAACCCTAATCATTTATAACCTCCAACTTACTTATTTTCTTTTTAATTTTGTTTATCTTGCGATTGACTGTTCTATCACACACGGACAGCCGCATAGCAATTTCTGTAATGCTTCTGCCTTGTGATAGTAACTTGAATATTCTCAATTCTTCTTCTGTAAAATTGGCATTTTTAATTATCTCATCAAGTTCCGGCTTAGTCAGTTCTGAAAACTTCATAAGCCAATCTCCTTATTTAAACTTAATATGTTCTATTCCTGTTTCTTCGTATAACTGATTAACAAGCTCCTCTGCTGTGAATAATCCGTCATTGTAGTTATCTATAAGTACTTTAAGCTCTTTTTGTACTTTTGTTAATCTCTGCTGTCCGAAACCGAATTTATCATGCAGCACCCATAAAATTAATATTAATGCTGATTCAAAATTTTTCTTCTGCTGTTCATTACTAATCCTATTCATCTGAACACGTAACATTTGCTCCTTAAACTTTTTCTGTTCTGACTTACTCATACATACTCCTTATTTATCAAGTATTTTGACAATTTTCTTTATTATTTTTTGTACTGAAACTTGGTTTTGAACATTTTCTTCTAAAACTTTTTGCATTTCTTTCAGAATTAAAGTGTGGATATGCATTGAGTACTCTAATTCTTGTATTCTTTGCATAATTTCATCTTTCTCTTCTTCCATTTGTTCACCGCTTTCTTAAAAATTGATTATCATACCGCCATAAATGCTTGCTATTATCATTCTTAAGGCTTTTACCCCTTTCATAGTCTGTCTGCCAGCATTTCTGACACAACTGTCCTTGCGGTCTGTCAATAGGTTCTCCACAACGATAGCACAAGTAATTTTCTTTGCGATATTCTTTTATATTCTGCCTATTTTCAATTCTTTTTCTGTGGATAGCATTATCTTTGCTCTGACATACAAAACACTTCGCTTTACCCTTAACAGCTTTAGCCTTTCCACATCTAACACATGTGCCGGTTTTCTTGCGTTCAGCGTATAAGTTTCTTGAATACCGTTTAAACGCTTCGTTGTTTTGTCTTCGCTTATCATCACTTATTGGGTGACTGGCTCTGTATTCTGCTTTCTTAGCTAAACATTCCAGGCATATCTTTTCTTCGCCTGCAAGCTTATTTTTACGGCATTCCGGACATATCCTAAGCTGTCTACATAATTCTCTAGTTTCTCTTTGATAAGCTGTATGCTTTTCTTTACATTCTTCGCAATAAAAGCCTTTTCTATCAAGTGGCTTGCCACATTTAGGACACAATCCATTATTTCGGCGATAATTATATAATTTCTTCTGTGGACTAATTGGCGTTGTTTCCACTAAAAATCAACCTCTCATTCTGTAAATTCTATTTTGTACTTCTTTAGGTGCTTCAATATATTCTTCTGCGTTTGTATTTTGACCGATAAGGGCATTTTCTTTAATTTGTAATGTATTTATATCTCTTTGGAATTTTTGCTCGATTTGAGCCTTATACGAATTTGCATTCGTCTTTTCGATAAGTGATTTAATATTGTCCGGCATACGATTTATTTCATTCGCACGCTTAACAGCTGTTTCGTAAGTTCTTAGAAAATTTGATTGTATTACTGTTTCAATCGTCTGATAATCTGATGTCGCCCAGTTTTTAAGGTTATCTGGCATACCAACCGCTTGTCTGACTAATGGTGGCAGCTTGTTAAATTCTTCAATTGCCCCATATGTGCCGTTCCTTAATGCTTTACTGACTAATCCCCAAGCTGTCATTCCGTCAAGTTCTTGCGGCTGTGATATAGTCTGTATTTTACCTATCAACTGTCCTATACTTGGGGCAAATCCGCTTGTATCAGAACTGATGTATGCTTTAAGTGCAACTGATACTTGTTCATAACTGTAATTTTCTAACATCATATTCCACACATCTACCGTCTCTGATAGGTTGTTAGGCTTGTAGTTAGGGTAGCAATCACACATAATGCGAATGATTTTAACTGTTTCTTCTCTTGTCAAGCGTTGCTACCTCCTGATTCATATAAAATTTTGACGCCATCTGCATCTACATTTGAACTTTTATTTGCTATGCTTCTAAAAATATCCACATAATCACAATTACCCAAATCAATAGGGCAATTATCTAATATATTTAATATATCTTCGATAACCGCTCTTTCACTATCATTAACTGTGATTTCGTAAATTGTATCTGAATACATAATTTTTCTCCTTTACACATTATCCCAATCAATAGCACCCTTATTGAAATTCTGATTGCCTTGCTTTTCGGAAATAACATTCTGATTAAGGTAACTCTCAAACTTCGTGCCAAACAAGGTATCTGGTCTTAAATATCTTTCCCTTTCAGTTCCAAGCCATTCATTAACTTTTTTATCTATGACTGTGTAAAAATCCTGTTCAGTATATCCCTCTTTGATTCTTGCCCCGATATGCTTCTTAGTATTAGGCGTATTGTATCTATATCTGGTGTTACATCTGTTATTTAAGTAACTAATAATATTTATATATATATTATTATCTATATTATCTTTCTTTTTATTTATTATATTATTATTAACAGAAACAGAATCAGATACAGTATCAGAATCAGTATCAGAATCAGTATCAGAAACAGATGTCTCCATAGGGTATGTATACCCTATGTATAGGGTATCATTTTTAATGGAATCAACCATATCATTAACATATTTTCTAAATTCATCAGATTTAATATGTTTGGCAACTCCTAAAACCCCTGTCAAGACTTTCTCTGATTTGCTCCAATTATACTTATACCAATGTAATATCAGCACTTCTTTAGTTTCTGAATCAAACTTAATAACCTTGTGTACCTTATCAAACCTTTCTAATAGTCTGATAACAGTATCTTTGTTATAACCTGTCTGCCTTGTCATTTGCGAATAACTAACCTCATAACACCCACATATATTTGTCTGTGGATTTGTTAGCAAATATATGTAGAAATACTTGTCCTCTGGCGTAAAATCATCTTCAACCTTGTTATCGGTCCAAAATGATAATTGAACATTTCTATATATTGCCATATCATTGCTCCTATTCTTCAAGTTCTGCCATTATCACTTCACTAAATCGTTAATGTTAATTCTAAATCCGTTAAATTCCTTGCCTTTACTCTTGATGTAAGCTGCTGTATCAAAGAACATCAAGTTGCCACTATTGTCGGTTGCCATACTTACACCATTTCTTGTAAGACTGCCTTTGAGTAGGTCAAGTAAAATCTGTATTTCCTGCTTTGTTTCGTCTTTCATTATTTACCTCTCCATATTTCCTCATCAAGAATATATTGCCTAATAAATCTATCTGCGTACTGTGGGTGTATCATTGACCTTGCTGTTTTTCTGTCTACTCCCAATGGATTATCGCTTGTAACATATCTTTGTTTCATAACCTCAACTACCTCTAATGGTTCAAAAATAAGATTATTCTTAGGTTGTAAACCAATGAACCAATATTGCGTAGGCTTTTTATAGTAATCTCCGTTCAATGTCCTGTCTTTGTCGATGACATTGGGCTTTAAGCACCAAAAATGTGTTAAATAATGCATTCCGCTAGTGCTTAATGGATTTTCTATAATCAGCCTTAGATGTTTTCTTTGACAGACAATAACAAATTTGTTAAGTATCTCATAGAACAAACTTAACTGCCTATGTCTTTTCATTGACACCTCACATTTTTGCTCAATAGTGTAATTCTTATATTGATAAGCTGTGCAGCATAAATGCCTAGGGCTTTGGTCTGAAAAATAAGTGCAAGGAAAAAACGCAAATATCAAATCATCAGGGCCTATCTTATCAAACAAACTTGGCTTACCTTGATACCCCCCCTCTATCTCTTTAAAAAGGTCAGTAACATAGTCGGTTTCGTCAAATTCATTCTGAATATCATAGTCATAGGCTTCAATTCCATACTTTTTGAAAGCATTCTTGAATGTGCCTGACTGTTCAAATAAACAATGTACTATCATACTGTATCTCCTATAAAATCACTTATATTCATTTGACTGTCCTTTTCAAATACAAGCATTTCATTCTTTGCTATATTAAAATACTTTTCATCAATCTCAATTCCTATGAATTTTCTATTTGCTTGTAAACAAGCAATTCCGGTAGAACCTATCCCCATAAAAGGGTCTAAAACAATCTGATTTTCTAATGATGAATTCTCAATTAATATTTTCATCAGCTCTACTGGCTTTTCGGTATCGTGGAGATTTTTACCATTTGCATCTTTTCTTTTTATATTGGGAATCGACAATATATCGCTTGTGCCACAATTATTTATTTTTACCCCTTTCCCTTTTCTAAAAAAGAGGATATATTCAAATTGCGACATATAAAATTGCCCCATAATTTTATTTCCCTTGTTCCAAATTAAAGACTTAATAAAATGAAATCCGTATTGCTTAATACCATTCTTTTTTTCGTCCTCTGTTCTTAAATTCGTAAAACTGTTAAGCATTTTTATAAGATTAATATGATTAGTCATAACATAACAATGGCTACCATTTTTTAATATACGGTAAAATTCAGATGCATACATATCGCAATCTATATTGTTATAATTAAAAACTTTTCCTTGTTTATTTATCTTCTTTTGAAACATTCCACCACTGTTTCCTGCATTTCCCCTAGATGTTGTTGGGTATGGTGGGTCGGTAACAATTAAATCAATGCTTTCATCAGCTATATTTTTAACAACATTTAAAAAATCATCATTAAAAATTTTTACTTTTTCTTTCATTCTAAATCTACCAAAAGGAAACCTCAGTTTTATGTGCGCACAACCTATTCCTTTCTTTGTTTTTTTGCTAGTTGTTATATCTTTTTTTCAATGTGTTCTGCACCTTATTCATTCCCTTAATGCCACCGACAATAAAAGCTATCTCTGCTCTATTTTCTGTCGCTTTTGTTTCCGCTTCCATATCGTGTAGTCCGTACTCTGCCTGAATAATTTCATTTGCAGTAATTCTTTTCAGAATTTCTTCACATTTCTTTTTACTTAAAATCCTCATTCTACTTTGCTCCTTTCAACTTTTCAGACAACATCTTAAGTTCTACATCATCACAATTTACTTCCATGTATCTTGTGTCTCTTCTCTTTTTGAGTTCTTCAATGCAATCATCAACAGCCTTGTTATAACCAACTGAATATCCGTGTTCATACCCAGCTTTTCTGTTTTCTTCTAACATTTTTCTTGTTAGACTAAAACCAGCCTTATGGTCTCTCTCATTCATCACTTTCACCCGCTTTCAATAAATCTATAAACTTCTCATACTGTTTCTGCGATACCTTATTGTGCTTCTTATCGTCTCTAATTTCGATTTTAAGGTGTTTTTCAGCGATAGAGGATAATTTCCTCGCTAATACCTTTTTACCTTGCTGTACGCCCTGCATATAGCCTTTAGGTGCTTTTCTCTCGCCTATTGAACCACTGGCACGATTTTCTCCTTGACCGCCTAAACTGACATTTCTAAGCTGATAACCTTTATCGGCATATAGCTTGATGTAATACTTCTCTTTTTCGTCAAGCTCGTTTTCTGGAAAATTCAGAAATTCAACTCGCCAACCATAAGGATTTTTCTGCTCGTCATACAGCTTGTGTTTGCGTAAACTAAGGTCTATGTGCTGTTCGTAACCTACAAGGTGGCTTGCCAATCTGCTAATGGTATGTACTGCCTGTCCGATATAAGCATACTTAAATCCGTTTTCATCTTCTCGAAGCAAGAAGTATATTCCACTTTTGTCATTCAGCTTTGGATTCAGCTTCAATAGTCGCTTTTTGTTTTCCTGTTCTATTGCCTTGGCTCTCGCTATGTTCTGATAATTCAACTGTTATCACCTGCCTTTAGCTGTTCCGCAAGCTCTTCTAGCTTAAACATATCATCAACAAAGATAAGCCCTGCATCTTCAACAGCTTTTATAAAATTGTCAATAGCCTTATTTCTTACATCATCAGCTGTTACAAATTCACAGTTAAAAGTACTGCAAGTTCCTGTAGTATGATGTATACATTTATTGCAATCTCTATCCATTAATTTTACCTGCCTTTATTATCTTAATTGCCCTTTCTAAACCTCTTTGAAAACTATCATCATATTCTGCATCAAGGCAAGGGCTGACTTCTTCAACATATTTGTCAAAATCTGCGTATGATAACTCTCTTTCGTCTTCAAGCTGTTTCACAACCTTATCAATATCATTAACCGTTAATTGTTCTGCATTTTCTTCAACAAGGTTATTTTCCGTTGCGGTTCTTGATTTAAACGGGTCTACGAAATTATCAATAGGTTTAGCTCCCATACTAAAAGCTATTGGTTGTTCATCAATGATAGTTTCAAATATTTCAGATAAAGCCTTACTGATATAATTTCTTTTGTGAATATCCTCAATCAGTTTATCCGCATAAATCAATCTCATTCTTCATCACTCCAATCTAACTTCTGACCGCACTCATTGCAGTAATTACATTTCCTTTGGTCGTGTGAATGGTTTTGAGACCGATTATATCTCTGTCCTACAAACCAACCGCAAATAGGGCATACCCAATCTTGCCATTTTGTTACTCTATATTCTCCGTGTCCATTCTCATAATCAACAAAACTCCCGGTTTCTCCATTTTTTAAAATAGGCTTCCTTGGTATCTGCTTTTCTCTAGCTTCAATCACACTCTTAAATGTAAAGCCTTTCTTAACACATTCATCTTCAAACTGCATATAGTTTTCAAGGACTTCTGTTGTCATCTTGCGGTCGGATAGCTTCTTAATTGTTTCAAGTGCCTGTATTGCAAGTTCAGACGCTTCTCTTGATATGTTGCTTCCAAATGGCATATCAATATTCTGCTGAAATTCCTTAATTGCTTCATTCTTTGTCATACTCACACCTCTTTAATTAAATGGTAATCCCTCATCAGCTACATTGTCTGGAATTGACATAAAGCTGTTTAAACTAGCATTACCGCCCATAATTCCGTTATTGTTATTGTTCTGCTGATTAGCACGACTTTCGCAAAATTCGTGTCTTTCAACAACACAATCATTAGTGTAGACTTTCTGTCCGTCCTTGTTAGTGTAGTTGCCTGTCTGCCATCTACCCTCAACGATAATCTTAGTTCCCTGATGTAAATACTTCTCTGCAAACTCTCCATTTTTGCCAAATGCAATACAGTTAATAAAGTCTGCTGCCTGTTCGCCCTCTTTCTTGAAAGCTCTGTCAACGGCTAATGTGTATCTTGCTACTGCCATACTTCCATTTGCCGTCTGTGAATATCTAATTTCCGGTTCTCTAACAACTCTTCCACATAAAATTATACGATTCATTACTTTTCCTCACTTTCTACTAACTCAAATCTATATTTCTGTTCTGCATTAGGATATTTCCCTTTATCAACCTCACTCATAAACATTTCAAGAGGTCTGTTCCAGATATGCCCTTCATATTCATATACAACCGATATTTCCTCTGTTTCTGTATGTCTTGAAATACCGATAATAGTAACAATCTTGCCAATCTTAAAATGCTTATATTTCTCGCCTTTTCGAGGTAAAGGTCTGTCAAATTCTGTACTGATATTATCTGCCTTAAAATGCCTTGTGAGTAACGCAAGGTCACAGTTTGGCTTATCTTCACCATCAAGATTAAATTCTTCCGACTGTTCGATATGTAACTGTTGCCAATTTTCGGCATATCCTACATCGCTTATATCATCATATATATCTTCGAGTGAAATATTTTCACGATTGGAAACTAAATAGCCGCTAAACCTAAATATCTTTGCCATATTCTCTCCTATTCTGCTTCTGATTTAAGCCAATCCATACAACTAGCTTCTCCCTCGTATTCTTCACCGAATGTGTTCTTAAATCCGACAAGAAACTCTGCTAACTCTTCATCCGACATATTCCTTATTCTGTCGGCATTGGTGTTTCTGCTATCACATCTGCAACAAGGCTCATTATCCCTTGAATTGCTGTTGTGCTGGCAGTTGCAAGTGTGGTTAGTTTCATAATTCTGTATGCTTGCCACTTCTGTAAAAGCTGTGAGCATATCAGAAAAGTATTTCAGCATACTATCTCTATCAATGTTATGCTTGTCTGCCATAGCACATACGCTTGCTAATGTGTCAGTTACTATGCTCTGTAAATCTTCCATTTCTTTATCTGTGAGATTGCTCTGCTTATCACTCATCTTCTCCACCTCTCAATTCTTTCAGTTTTGCTTCGGATTCTGATTTTGTGAGGAATGCTGTTTTACCGAATTTCTTCAAATTTGTTACAATCCAATCAAGGCTATATGCTATCATGCCTTGCACATAATTTTCTTTTTTGCTGTCACACTCATACTCACACCCTTGGCAACTATATTCGTCGAATTCCTCATTGTTAAATGTGCATTTAGTGTATCTGCTGAAAATACAATAAACTGTATCTCCCACCTTACAAGGCAATTTAACAAGTCTGCCCTGTTCTTCTAATTCCTCATAATCAGCAAGTTTGTCAATAACATCAGCAATTGTTTCGCAATTTTCCCAATCTTCTTTACTACAATACTCAAATCCATATTTGCAATTTGAACCACAGCCCTTAACGCAATATGTATTACCTATCTTATCTGTTAATCTCTCCATTGCTACTCCTTTCTGCTTCTCAACTCTCTTAGTTTTGCTTCTGCTTTTTCTTCTGTAGAAAAATATTTGCAGCCATTCTTATCAATATTCTCAATCTCATATATCGTAAGTTCCCTTATGGATTTCATTGTAACCAGTGCATGTTTAGAGTACTTTATAGCAGCGTCAAAATACACATCTTTGCAAGGCAATTTAATAAGTCTGTCTTGTTCCTCTAAATCTTCATAATATGCTAACTTGTCAATCAATTGCTGATTTTTCGTCCATATGCTTACTCTTTCGTAACCATCTTCTGTTTTCATAGTTAATCTCTCCATTACTGCTCCTTTCTAAAAAGGGCACTCATTAGGATTTTTTAATCTTTCAAAACCGACATATCATACCCACTTTCAATAAACTTCAATGTTTTGGCATGGTTGCACCTATTTCCAAGATATGTATAAATCTGCTCCATGTCTTCCTCGGTAAAGTCGGTTTCCAAAAACTGATTTACACCACTAAGTATAAATCTGTGAAATTTATCATTGCTTCGTTTAGTGCTATATGGTTCTGTCTTGTGTGCGGGTCTTGATAGCCATTCCAGCATTTTGCACTTTACATCTGTTTCATTTTCACAATCTTTTAATCCGAAATATGTATTGCTTTTAATATGTGCTATAAACTCTGCGTTGTGGTTTATAACGCTATTAGGAAAACAATTCATTAACTTTGTAACTATATCCCAACTAATCAAAACGGGCATTCATCTCCCTTCCTTAAAACCCATTCCTTGCCACGCTCCGCAACATCCACATTCGCCCCATAAGCAACTTTTTTCATCTTCTCAATGAAACTATCTCTATCAGAATTTTCTGCTGATAGATGGCACATTATGACGTTCTGCAAGCTATTTGAATAATTTGCTTTGACAAAATCGCAAGCTGTGTCAATAGATAAATGACCTCTGAATACGTGATTGGCTTTGCCTGTGTTATCCCTGTCGATTAAGTCCTTGTCATAATTCACACCTAAGAGAATGTGGTTTATGTCTTTAAATCTCCACTTGATTAATTCACAATCGGTTATGTAAAGCATTCTTCCCATTTCCTTGTGAGTAATCAGGAAGCCGTATATCGGGCAAGGTTCGCCGTTTGCGTCTGTGTGCGTCCAACTTCCGTCTATTGTCGTTAAATCAAAGGATTTTACTGTAAACTCGCCCATGTTCATTGACTTACAGCTATCGCCTAAATATGGGGCAAGTATCGGTATTCCCATTGGCTCAAAATCGTTTAATGACTTGCTATGGTCTAGAGGTGGGCGTGACTTATAATCACACCCTTAATCCCCCTTATATTCCAATTCAAGCCTTTTTTAATCTCCTTAATCGGTATTCCGCAATCAAGGATAAGTGTTTCTCTACTGTTGGAAGTTAGCAGATAGCAATTACCGGCTGACGATGAGCCTAAGCATTTTAATTTCATACTCACACCTCGATTTCATCATCCTGTGGAAACTGAAAGTACTCTGTTGTAGCTTTCCGGAATTGTTCCTCACTCAAAATACGCTGTACTTCTTCAAAGCGCTTTGAACTGGCTGTGCAATGATAAAACACATTATTTTCATACACTTTTCTAAGCATTTCCATAGCCTTAAGTGCCTTTGCGTTGGTTGAGTATTCAGCAATTTTTACACTTGGTGCGTATGAGTTTTGGCAATATATACGTGCTACTTTTGCATCATATTTAGCACCAATAACAAATAATTGATAATCATTATATGGAACATCTAATGCTCCGTCCTGCGAAATTATTCTCATACTCAATCTCCTATTCTGCCTGCATAAATGGCGGTAATGTGTTATCTTCTGCCTGTTCTTCGGTTACTTCCGTGGCTGTGCCCTCGATAATGTCGCTTTCTTCAAAATCAACGCTGTTTGCGTTTTCTTTAATCTCATCAGCAACAACCTTTTCTGTATCAAGTTTCACATCTGATATATTCTGAAATTCTTCCTGCGCATATAACCCTTGAAATCTGTCCGGGAAAGCTTCTCTCAAAGCCTGTACAACAGCTACTTTTCTAATCATTGTAGCTGGTTTTTTCGCCCATTGACTATTGAGCGAGCCGTCTTTTTTTCTTCCTGCATACTCATCAAAGCCTACTGACTGATACTCGTCCTCTTTTCCGTCGATAAAGATTTTCGCCCAGCCGCCTACGATAGTTTCGTTAGGTAAAACCATTGTTCCCTCTCGTTCTTCAACTGTTCCGTCCTTTTTAATTACAACGATTCCTGCTTTCTTTCCCTTATATCGTGGGTCTGCATTGGCTCTCTTTGTGAAAACATCTTTTCCGGTAACTATTGTGGCTGGGTCGTTACTTCCGTACTTAATAAGGTATGCTTCTCTCAAAAACGGATTTAAGTGCTGGTATCTGCATAATGACATAAACATCATTACTTCTCCGTCAGATACATTACCGCCGCCATTTACAAGATATCTTCTTATCATTGTTGGAGAAATTTTTACCATTTCTCCATTTGATTCATATTCAACTAACTGTGTATTCTCTGCCATAATTACTTTCCTACCTTTCTCCACTTAAAATCTGACCGACAATCTGTCTTAATTCGTTGCTAACCCTGCTTACAGTCCAAAAATCCGTAGTATCAAATGCGTGAGCACAATCAAATCCAATGTACCACTTGTTTTTATCATCAATTTCAAGCGGACTAGGTGCTTCTTTGTTTGCATATGTAATGCCGCCGTGGCAATTTATACTTGCTGTATTGATAGGCAACCTTTTGGAAACCTGCACATATCCACATCTGTAACAGTTGTCGCCCATATGCCGCATTATCACATAACAGTTAAAGCCATTGAAATTGAATGAGCGTTCTAATATAGAAGTCATATTATCCCTCCACAATCTCTAATTTCTCACTATCATTAACAATCAGCATAATCAACTGGCTATCTACCATTTCAGCAACTTTTTTCTGATTATCTTCATCTAAACTCTCACTATCGTCTAAAATAATAGGCACTGATATGCCACTAATTTTCTGAATAGAATTACAAATATCAACTCTGCCTAAAATCCTGTTACCCTTGTTAGACATAGTTGTTAAAATGCTCTTTCCGTCAACAGTAGGTATGCAGCAACTTTTGTAATTGCCATTCTTAGCATATTCAAATAACTGCCACTTAACTAACCCAAAGTGGCTGTTTACCGCTTCTGTCAAGGCTTCATT
>ULNA01018962.1_pt1 | contig 52783 bp, 50 predicted proteins | sample 1951801 | NCBI WGS metagenome assembly ULNA01 (sample SAMEA4835565, study PRJEB28245) | human gut metagenome | biome: gut microbiome; material: fecal sample | place: Denmark | collected 2008
TTTCAATAGCTTCATCGGTGTATTTTCTTTTATTATCTAATCCGTCAGGACTTATTATAGCTCGTTTAAGTCCGATTATCGTTTCGTCAGTAGTTAAGTGTTTAACTTCTAAAAGGTGAGTACGTGATCTAATAGCTGGATTTAATGCTAACATTGGATTAGCAGTAGTAGCTCCTATTAAGTAAAACGTTCCATCCTCTAGATTTGGCAAAAGTAAATCTTGCTTGTCCTTTGGAAGGCGATGAATTTCATCGATAATAATAATTGCACTTTCATGTTTTTTGCATTCTTCAATTGTATCGTTGATTTCCTGTTTAGTAATTGAAACAGCATTGAGCTTTTTATACCAGCAATTCATCGAATTTGCTAAAGCTTCAGCTATTGTTGTCTTTCCTGTGCCAGGAGGTCCAAAAAGAACGATAGAGACGAGTGAATCTTGAGATAAACAATTAGTTAAAAAGCCAGTAGGACCAACTAAATCTAGTTGACCAATAACGTCATTTAAGTATTTAGGTCGCATTCTATAGGCTAATGGCTTTTTCATTTAATTACCTCGCTATAAAATTATAACATGATAAAGCTTTTTCATTAAGTCAAAAAGATAACAATATGTTATAATTTATTTTGGTGATTTTGAAAATGAGATTAGTTATACAAGAATGTCGAAACGCAAAAGTCGAAGTTGAAAATAAAATAGTCGGACAAATTGACTTTGGTGAAATGGTATTAGTTGGATTTAAGCCAAATGATGATAAAAAAATAGTTGATAAAATGATCGACAAAATGCTTAAACTAAGAATATTTCCAGATGAAAATGGTAAAACTAACTTATCTTTAGAAAAATTCGGTGGAAACATTTTAGCTGTATCTCAATTTACTTTATATGGAAATTTAAAAGAGGGTAATAGACCTAGTTATTGCACTTCGATGCCTGCAGATGAGGCTAGAAATTTGTTTGAATACTTTAAAGGAAAATTACTAGAAAAATGGCCTCAGGCACAATTTGGTATTTTTCAAGCTGATATGCTTGTTTCATTTACAAATGTTGGACCAAGTACATTTATTTTAGATAGTGAGGAATTGTTTAATGAGTAAAGGAAAAGTATTATTGGGGCTTAGCGGTGGTGTCGATAGCGCTATAGCTGCCTATTTATTAAAAGAACAAGGTTATGAAGTTACTGGTTGTTTTATGCGTAACTGGGATTCTATTGCAAACAATGATATATTAGGAAATCCTACTTTAAGTGGTTCAAAATGTTCACAAGAAATTGATTTTGATGATGCAAGTCAAACCGCTAAAGAACTTGGAATACCATTAGTTAGAATAGACTTTGTTAAAGAATATTGGGATTACGTATTTACATATTTTTTAGATGAATACAAAAAAGGAAGAACTCCAAATCCAGATATTTTCTGTAATAAATACATTAAATTTGAAGCGTTTAGAAAATATGCACACGATAATGGCTTTCCATTAATTGCAATGGGACATTATGCTAAAAGAATTGATAAAGATGGTTTTACATATTTATACAAAGCTGATGATTTAACAAAAGATCAGTCTTATTTTTTAGCTGAGGTTGAAGAAGAAAAGTTAAGAGAAACTTTATTCCCATTAGCAAATATAACCAAAAAAGAAGTTAGAGCTATTGCTGAAAAACTTGGATTAACAATCGCTAAGAAAAAAGATTCAACTGGTGTTTGTTTTATTGGAGAGAGAAACTTCAAACAATTTTTAGCTAACTATCTACCTGCAACACCAGGAAGTATTGTCGACTTGCCAAGTGGAAAAGTAATAGGAACACACACAGGTGTTTTATATTATACAGTCGGCCAACATAGAGGTTTAGATATAGGGGGAATTAAAGGTTTTAAAGATGAGCCTTTCTTTGTTGTAGGAAAGGATGTTAATAAAAACATTCTTTATGTTGCTCAAGAAGAAAATGAGTATATGTATTCATATAAGGCTAAATTATCAAAAGTGAATATTATTATGCCTGAGATTCCAACTGAACCTATTAATGTAAACTGTAAATTTAGATATCGTGGTAAAGATATGCCAGTTACTTTCCAATATGTTTCAAAAGATGAAGCCTATTTAACGTATAATCGTTACGCTTATGTTGCCAAAGGCCAAATGGCAGTTTTATATGATGGAGATAAGTGTTTAGGCGGTGGAATTATCGAGGATATTTTTGACAAAGATGGCAACAAAATTGAATACTAATATATTTGCCCCACTTGATTTATCTTTTGAAGATGATGAATGGGAAGCAAGTGGACCTTATAAAGAAAGAAATATTGTAAGAGCAATTGTTTATGTTCCAGATAATAATAAATTTGCCTTTATTGAATTTGATCGCGATGATAAATTTGGACAAGGAACGTTTGTTGAAACTAGTGGTGGAGGAATGGAAGAAGGAGAAAACGAAGGAGTAGCTTTAGAACGCGAGTTAGGTGAAGAATTAGGTTTTAAAGTTGCAATAATAACAAAGCTAGGAGTAGTCAAAGATTATTATAATTTGATTAATAGGGCTAATATTTCGAATTATTATTTAGTTAGGAAAACTGGAGAAACAGAAAAACATTTTACCCAATCAGAAACTCGCTTTAAATTTAGAACTATATATTTAACTTTAGATGAAGCAATTTCTAGATATGAACAAAATTGCGATAAAAAACTTGGCCGTTTGATCTGTAAAAGAGAAAAGCCAATCGTTGAAAAAGTTAAATTGATTTTAGAAAATTTATAAAATAAAAAAGGATATATTTAATCAATAAGCAATAGTGCTAATTTTGATTTATATATCCTTTTTATGTGTCTCAATTATTAAAGCCAGGCTTCAGGAGTAGTTCTATTTTCCTTAAACCAATCAGTATCTTTTAAAACAATATTGTTGTTTGAACCGGCAACTGCTACTTTCTTTTTGTTACTACTAACTATAATATCTCCGTTCATACTTTGATATTCGCCTTTTTCATAGTCGATACATAGTGAAGTTACATAAACTTCTTTTGTATATTGCGAAATTCTATTAATATAAGCTTGAGTAGGGAAGGTATTGGCAGAATTTGTAGTGTATTCTGTTGAGCCAGCAACGCAAGTAACAACTGATATATCAGGGGTAATCATTGCTAATAAAGCATCGTTTGATGAAGTTTTCGATCCGTGGTGACCTGCTTTAAATACATCCACTTTTGGAAGAGGTTGATTGATACTTGTATAATATTCAACCATTTTATTTTCACCACTTTCTTCCAAGTCACCAGTTAATAAAAATTTATGAGAACCATAAGTGAACATTGTTATTACTGAATTATCATTTTCTGTTGAAGCTTTATTTTCATCAAAATAATAATAGTTATATAAAACTTCAAAGTACATGTCTTCACCTAAATCATATCTTCTTGTAGCTCCGTTTGTTTCATTCCAACAATCTAAAGCCGTATAATGTTTAGTACCATTAGCAATTTTTGCATCCCTAGCAGATACGTATGATTTATAAACGCCTGAATTAGATGATGTTCCAGCAAAATCGATAATTGTATCAACATCGTATTTTGCTAATATACCATTAGCACCTCCAAATCCAGCAATGTGGTCTTGGTGAGCGTGAGTTGCAATGACATACTCTAATTTGCCATCTGTACAATATCTATCGACATACTCAGATATCGTCTTTGCTGAAGAAGATCTTGATCCAGCATCGATTAAAATATCGTTATCGCCAGCCTTAATATAAATGGAATCACCTGTATAAATGTTTCCAAGTTCTAAGAAGTGAATTTGGAAATCATCATACACGACACCTTTAATGCTTTGGTTATTTATTGAGTCTGATTTGATGTTTTGTTTTAAATATAAGTAGTTGGAACCAGCGCCAATTACTGCTCCAACAACGAGTGAAACTAAACTGAAGACTATAGTCTTTCCTAATGAAAATTTTGCTTTCTTTGCCATAATATTAGTCTCCTGAAACATCATCGTCACCTGAACTTACTGTGTTGACGACAATAGTTCTAATACGTTTGATGTTTTTATATTTGAAATTAGAAGATTGATAGACAATATAATAAATACCTTCAGTTTGAGCTGAATCATTTGTATATGTTGTTTCTTCATCGTTGATTGATACAGAATCTATAGCATTTGAACTAAACGAAATGCATCTTATTGCTTCATTTAAACTTGGTTCGACATACTCGCCACCAACATTTAAAGTGACTTTGCTTTCACCTACTAATTCGAATGTGTCATCTTTTTGAATTATATTGCAAGTTATAAAAGCTCCAATAGCTCCAACAACAAAAAATATAACAATTAATAAAACTGTTACAGGGTGATTCTTTTTATATGTCTTTTCAGCTTTGTTGACTACTTTTTTGGCATTTTTGTTGCTTATACCAGTTGTATTACTGATTTTATTTGCAGCTTCGTTTTTAACTTGTTTAGCAATTGCACTTTCAATTGTTGTTGATATTTTTTTACTATTAGAAGAAGTTTTTCTTTTAGTAGTAGTTGTTGATTTTTTTGAAGTACTACTAGTGGTTTTTTTAGCTCCTTTAGTTGAGCTTGTTGTACTTTTTTTAGTACTTGTTGATGTTTTTGAACTTGTTTTTTTATTCTCTTCCATCATATGTCTCCTTTCACGTCGTATATTTTAGCAAAGTAACGATGCTTATTGGTATATAAATTGTTTAATTTTTTAACAAATATTAGTTATGTAAAACTTTTGTTTTTACAAATATTGATATATACTAAAAAAGTAGGTGAATTTATGGAAAAGAATTTTATTTCAATTAAGTCGATAATTGCTGCAATAGTCGTTTTTGTCATTACTGCTGCGACATATGTTTTAGTCATAATAAACTTTTATACCAAACAATTAGAACAATTCTTATTTTTGTTTAGTATACCATTTTTTATTTCTATTTTTATTTTAGCTTCTTCCAGCACTATGAATATTAAATCTACTGGACTTGTTACTTTAAAAAACTCTGTTGGCTATGATGTGTTTAATGGCAAGATAATTAGATTTAACGCTACTGTCGATATAAATTTCTTTCCTTCACAAGTTGATTCTATTTCTTTAATTAAAATAAAAGAAAGAGAAAATATGCCAGATTATAAAATAGCTCGTAGTTTTTTAAAGATATCATTTAATGATGGTACTACAAGATATTTCTGTGTCTCATTCTTTAGTAAAAAACAAGTAAATGAATTTATTAAGAAAATAAAAAATTAATTAACATGTTGTAAAAAATAAAATATTGGCCTTTTTGTAAGGCCTTTTTTAATACTTATATTATAAATATGTACACTTTTGTAAAAAAATGTTGTATATTAGCAAACTATAAAAGGAGTAAAAAAATGAAATTAAAACAAATATCTTGTTTGATGTGCATGAGTTTTTCTCTAATAGTTGTCGGTTGTGGCAATCAAAATTCATCAAGTACATCAGCATCTTCACCATCTTTTACCTCTCCTGTTAGTTCTACTAGTCCATTTGATAGTTCTTCAACATTATCAAGTTCAAGTAGTAGTTCTTCAAGCACTACGACAGGTAAAACAATAAGTCAACTTAGTGATTTAATTTTAAGTACTAGTATGAATTTAGAAAGTGATGAGACAGAATCTGCTACTAGATCTATTATTACAGTTGCTCAAGAATCGTTTGCTATCAAGACAACTGCTACAGAAGAAACTTTAGTAACATACGATGCACCAATCGCTTTAACACATGGTACAGAAGACATAACGTATAAGAGCACAGACGAATGGCTTGGCGACGATTATGAAGGCTTTAAACCAAGACATCGTGAGTATGACTACTTTAGAGGAGTTTACGAAGGTACATATTATGAAATTCTTGATGTTGAAGGCGGAAAAGAAGACGATTCAGCTGAAAAATATGAAATCGGTAAAGGACCTGATCAAATTAGTCAACTTCAAGTAAATTCTAGAACAACTATGACTGCTAGTTATATTGCTAACTACTATTTGACCAACTACATGGCAACAGCAATTAGTGAATCAACTATTTTTGAACCAAAAGTCAATGGCGATGAATCAACATACTCTATTGATGGTATCGATGTTCAACAAGATGATACCGGTGTAACAACGACAACAGCAACTTTAGAAATTACATTTTCATCTGATGGCTTCTTAAAGAATTATAAGTACGATTCAATTGTCTATTCTAAATATTATGACGATAATGGCGTTTTATCTTCTACAGAGCATTTCACAAATTCAGTATCTGATGAAGTAAATGTTAAACGTGGTAGCCGTGCTAAGACACCAGATACACCACTTGTAATTGTTCCAACAAACTATTGGTTACAAACATACGATGTAGAAATTAAAGCTTCAAACATTTCCTATTCAGACAAAGATATTATTTGTACAACAGACAATATCCCAGCTGGATATTACATCACTCCAATTGCTACAAACGTTTATCCAGAAAAAGCTTTGGATATCGAATTAACAGTTATATCTAACACAGATAACGATGTCATTAATTTAAGTGAACACGGCGTCTTTAAATCTATAAAAGGTGGAACTACAACAGTTGAAATTTCAAATGATGGTGGACTTTTAAAAAAATTAGATTTAACAGTCGTTGAACAAACAATTGAATCTATCAATTTAAAAATTTATAGTTCACATCTTTATGTCGGTTCTGAATATACTATTTATTCTTACATCACTCCAGGCAATGCTATCGATGAACTTGAATTTAATGTAGATAATCCTGATATTGCCGAAGTAGTAGTTGATGATAGAGGTTATGCTAACTTAGTTTGTAAGAGTGTTGGCGAAGTTAAAGTAACTGCAAATAGTAAGAAAAATCCAGATGTTAATGTTACTTATACATATAAAGTTACTGCTAAATTAGATGAAGACACATTAAAGAATGTTTTAGTTACTACAAAATGGTGTGTTCCAGAAACACCAAACCAAATTTTAAGATTTAATGCAGATGGTACAGGATTATTCACAGATGGAAATACATCTTATAACATTTCATGGTCTTATGGATCATTAAGTGGTGATTCATTATCGATTATTGTCGAACCATTTGATTATTTCGATATATTGACATGTTTACTAAGTGCAGATGGTACTACTGTCGATTTCAGAATTAGCAATTCTGAATTGTGGTCATATGCCTATAATGGTACATTTGTCGACGAAACCACATTAACAACACAAAAATAATTTTAATTAAGAAGGGAAAGGTTTATGAAAAAATTATTATTAACGCTTCCATTTAGCGTGCTAGTTTTAGCATCATGTGCAGGTCACGGAACTTCCAGCACATCATCATCAACAAGTTCCAATAGTACAACTTCAAGTAGCTCAAGTTCAGTTGTAAGTTCTACTACAAGCTCTTCAGTAGCAAGTAGTACAACAACTTCTTCAAGCACTTCTACTTCATCTTCAACTGATGTAAGCAGTTCTTCCACCACATCTAGCAGTAGTTCTTCTAGTATTAGCAGTTCATCTAGTTCAAGTAGTTCTTCTTCTAGTTCTAGTACAACAACTTCATCAAGTTCTACAAGTAGCAGCAGTGAACCTGATTTAGAATTACCAACAACAGTTGCTGAACTTAAAGAATTTGTTTCAACCACAAGTGCTACTTTAAGTAAAGCTCATGAAGCTTCATATACATTTAACCAAACTTTAGTATCAGGTTATAAAGTTGCATATAACGCTCAAAAGAAAGTTGTTTCATCAAATGGTAGTGTATTAGCAAGTAATCATATTAGCGAATCAGGTACATTTACAAAATATGATGGTGGTGATAAAGGGGATAATTTCACATTAGCACAAACATATGATTTTAAGACATATAACGGCTTATATAATGGTGAAAACATCTCTTTAACAGTTTCTAATACTGAAGGCGTTACTGGATATATCAATGACTACGCTAGCAAATTAGAAAAAAGCACATATTCTATCGATAAAACAATGGTAACAAAGACCATTTCATTAACAAAATCTTATTTCTATTTCTTGACTGAAATGTCTGAACCAACAGTCGATAGTGATGGTTCGTTCTCCTACACATTAACTGGTGCTATTACTCCATCTGACGGATATTCTGATAAATATTCTTATGCTTTATCTCTTTCATTCACATCCGTTGGTTTCTTAAAGGAAGTCAGATTTAATTCTTTAGCTTATGCATTTAACTGGGACACAAATGAATATAATGACTATGCTAAAAATAGCGAAGATACAGTTATCGTTGCTAACTATTCTGAAACACTTACTTCAGAAATTGAAAATGATTTGAACCCTGGTGATTATTTAACAACATCAGCTGATCTCTATCTTTATGATAGCAGCAGTTATTATGAAGAAGAACTTGATATATCTCACATCAAGGTTGGTACATATATTGATGTTAAAGCTAGAAGTTTTGATCCTTCAACATCATTAGATACAAAGTTTGAAATTGTTTCAAGCTCAAATACAGCTGTTGTAGATGAGCAATATGATTCTTGGAAAGCTGTCGGTGTTGGTACAACTGATTTAACAATTAAAACTGATTTAGGTTATGAACAAGTTATCACTGTTGCAACTTATGTTCCAACTATTGAATCTATTTCATTAGGAAGCATAGGTAATTTATCTGTTGGCGACACAGCAACTTTATATATAGATACAACTCCAAGCGATGCAGTCGGAACATTTACAGTCACCACTGATGTCGAAGGAATTGTTAGTATTTCAGAAGGATATACAAGTACTTCATTTAAAATTACTGCTTTAAAGGCTGGTACCGTTGTTATTACTGTTACCTGTAATGAAAATACAAATCTTACAACAACTACTACAATTAACATTGCAGATAAGATGACTGATGAAGAAATTAAAGCTGCAGTTATTGCTAAAACATGGTCATGTTACGATTATGATAATAATTGTTCTGTTGATGTTAAATTCAATTCAGATGGTACAGGTACAATTGTAATAAATGATGTGAATACAAATTCTATCAATTGGACATATGAAGATGGTGTAATTACTGTTGATAAATTTAAAGTTTCTAGTAGCAACTATAGCGATGTTAAATTTAGAATAAATTCAAATGTAACATCAATTTCAGTATACGCTACAGATTCTGATTATTTTTCTAATTCAATTTCTTGGACACTTCGTTAATTAAATAATCCGGCTTTTGCCGGATTTTTGCTATAATAATATATAATTGATTGATATAAATTTGTTTAAAGAGTATACTATCAAAGTATTTTAGAAAAGAAAGGTATTTTAATATGGAAATAGTTACATTGATTTTAAGTATCTTAGTAGCAGCAGGCTTTATAACTTGTATTTGTTTAAGAATTTCAAAAAAACATAGAGATGTTGCTTATGTTGTGGAGTTAATTAGTTTAGTCCTCTTAGTTGTTATCGGTATTATTCCAGTCGCAAATGGTATTGTTATTAATAATGCCTCAAGTTGGGCTAACTTATTCTTACTTGTCTCTTATTGTGCATTACTCATTTATAGAGTCTTCTTTAGAGCAAAATAAGTTAAAGAACAATTAATAAGGTCTCCACTTATATGGAGACTTTTTATTCTATTTAGGGGGAAAATAAAAAATGAACGTTGGTTTTATTTCACTTGGCTGTGCCAAAAACAAAGTAGATAGCGAAGAGATACTTAGCTATCTTGTTAGAAATGGTTTTGAGGTTGTTTCTGATCCTGAACTAAGCGATATAATTATCGTCAATACTTGTGGCTTTATTGAAGCATCTAAAAAGGAAGCTATCGATACAATATTAGAGATGCTTACATATAAAAAAGTAACAGTTGCTATCGGTTGCCTAGTTGAAAGATATTACGATGATTTAGTTAAAGAAATTCCAGAAGTTGATTTATTTGTCCCTATTAGAGACTATTATCGTTTTGGTGAACTGTTCCAAAAAGTTGTTAAAGACAGAACTTTAGAAGGAAAGATTGATCCTACAAAAAGAGTTTACTCAACTCCAGATTATCAAGCTTATTTAAGAATATCTGAAGGATGCAATAATTGCTGTACTTACTGTGCTATTCCATTGATTCGTGGACACTTTAGATCGATACCATTAGAAACTTTGAAAGTTGAAATGGACGAATTAGATAGAAAAGGTATTAAAGAATTGGTAGTTATTTCTCAAGATACAACAAGATATGGATCAGATTTAGTTGGACAAAATATAAATACATGCACTCTTTTAAGAGAAGCCTTAAAGCATGAATCTTTTGATTACATAAGATTATTATATTTATATCCAGATGAAATTACAGATGAATTAATAGAACTTATCGGATCTGAAAAGAGACTTACCCCATATTTTGATATACCTATTCAACATTCAGTCGATCATGTTTTAGCTGATATGCATCGTAGAGGAAATCACGATTTCTTAGTAAATTTATTTAAAAAAATAAGAGAGAAAGTTCCTCATGCAATTTTAAGAACTACACTTATTGTTGGCTTCCCAGGAGAAACTGAAGAAGATTTTAATGAATTGTTAGCTTTTGTAAAAGAAACTAAGTTTGACCACTTAGGTGTATTTACGTATTCACCTGAAGAAGGAACAATTGGTGCAACTTTACCAAATCAAGTTCCAGAAAGAACAAAGAAAAAGAGATTAAATCAAATTATGAAAGCTCAAGCAGCTATCTCTTTTAAAGCTAACCAACAAAGAATAGGCGAAGTTATCGATGTAACAATTACTGGTTATGATAGTGAAAACTATTGTTATGAAGGAATGTGTTACATTTTCGCCCCAGATGATATTGATGGTAAATTATATATCTTCTCAGATGATGAACTTGAAATAGGTAAATCATATAAAGCTGAAATAATTAATGCTTCAGCATATGACTTAGATTGTAAAGTAATTCACGAATAAATGTTAAATTAGACAAAATTCGAATTTATGCTCATTAAAATTCACATATATAAATATGTGGAGAAATTTATGAGATATAATTTGAAAAGAGAGACAGATTTATTAAAATATCATTTAGATGATAAGTTAAAAAATGTTAAGTATGAAGTGGCTAAAGAATACATTGATTGGATTGATAGGCAAACGACATACTTTAAAGAATCTATCGATAAAGCTGGATATAAGACTCAACCAGATAACCTTGCCCGTGGCGATGTTATTTGGGCTGAATTTGGTATTAATATTGGAACTGAACTAAGCGATTATCACACAAGAGGACATTACGCTTTAGTGTGGTGTGTCGATTTAGGAAATATTATCGTCATACCTTTATCTAGTCGTGATTCACCAGGGTCAGCGATGACTTTTGATTTGGGAATTATTCCTGAACTAAGCGACGATGGATCTCATTCATATTTAAAATTAGATGCTATACGTTCTATATCCAAAAGAAGAATAGCCAGAATGCCTGGTAAAACAGGTGGAAAAGTTACTCTTAATGATGAGGTTATAGAGAAAGTTAAAGAAGCAATAAAAATGAACTTTTTAAACTAGCATCTTATAGTGCCAAAAGCGCTATATGGAGGTTTTTATGATATTTGGAAAATATATAAATTGTTATTATAGGCGCTATTGGTACTATTTTTTTATAGGAATATTAGCGTTAGTTTTAGTTGATATTGTTCAACTTTTTATTCCAGAAATTATTGGTAACGCTATATCAAGTTTGGACAAAGGTGCTTTCGTTGATAAAGATTATATTACAGTTTTGTTATCTTTAGTTGGAATTGGTGCTTTGATGTTTATAGGTCGTTCAGCTTGGAGATTATGCATTAATGGCGTTGGCCAAAAAATTGAATATGATTTACGTGAGAGAATGTTTATTCATGCTGAAAAACTTTCTGTCGAGTATTATAAAAAGCAAAAAACTGGTGGATTAATGTCTTTATATACTAACGATTTAGATGCAGTTAAAACATCATTTATGGATGGAACTATATTCTTAATTGATGCAGTAGTTTTAGGTGGCTTAGCCATGTATAAGATGTTTAAAATGAACTGGTTATTGACTGTTATTTGTATTGTTCCACTAGCGCTTGTTGCTCTTTGTGGTGGGGTAATTGGTAAAGCAGAATCTGTTAGATTTAAGGAAAGACAAGAAGCTTTTGAAGGCCTATCTGATTTTGTTCAGGAAAATATAACTGGAATATCTGTCATTAAAGCCTTTGTTAAAGAAGGTCAACAAATGAAAAAGTTTGCAAAATTGAATTCGAAAAATGAAATTGCCAACATAAAGTATTTGCGTTATTCCATAATGCTTAATTCACTTATTTCATTTTTGATTTTTTCTGTCTTTGGAGTAATCATGATTTTAGGTGGATACTATGTTTTAACTGGAAACGTTATTGGTGGCGGTGTTGATTTTGATGGAGGTAAACTAAGTACATATTTTGGCTATTTTGATACTTTGATTTGGCCAATGCTTGCTATATCAATGTTAATTGATAACATTTCAAGAAGTAGAGCTAGTTATAATAGAATTGCTGAACTATTAAAAACTGAGCCTAGTGTTAAAGATAATTTAGCTGAACTTAGAAAAGACTTACCTGTATTTAAAGGAGCACTTGAATTTAAAAATTTAGACTTTAGTTACGAAGATGATGAAAATCAAAAAGTTTTACAAGGAATATCTTTAAAAATAAATGCAGGAGAAAATATCGGTATCGTTGGTAGAACAGGCTCAGGAAAAACAACTTTTGTTAATTCGATTTTAAAGATTCATAATATTCCAAAAGATAAGATATTTATCGATGGTGTAGATATTAACTCTTGGCCAACTAAAGTCGTTAGAGACAATATCGGTTATGTCGCTCAAGATTCCTTCTTGTTTTCTGATTTAATTTCTAATAACATTGCGTTTTCTAACCCTAAATTAAGCATGGACGAAGTCAGAAAAGCTGCTAAGTTTGCTTGTGTAGATTCAAATATTATTGAGTTTAAAGATGGGTATAACACTATGGTTGGTGAACGTGGAGTTACCTTATCAGGTGGACAAAAACAAAGAATTGCAATGGCTAGAGCTATTGTTAAGAATCCACAAATTTTAATTTTGGATGACTCAGTTTCTGCTGTTGATTCAGAAACTGAAAAAACAATTTTAAATAATATTAAAGAGTTAAGAAAAGGAAAGACAACTTTAATTATTGCTCATCGTATTTCAGCAGTTGAAAAACTTGACCATATCATTGTTATGGATAACGGTAAAATTGTTGGATATGGCACTCACGATGAATTGCTAAAATCATGTGAAATATATGCTAAATTAGTTGAGCTTCAAAAATTAGAAAAGGAGGTGAACTAATATGGGCGAAGAAGAATTAGAACAAAAACAACATTCGATGAAAGATATGGCTATGATTGGAAATCTAGCTAGATATCTTAAACCATATTTGCCAAAGTTTATCTTCGCTATTGTTTTAGATACACTCTCAGTTTTGTTATACACGACAGAGCCGCTATTCTATAAAGAAATATTGCGACTTCTTAAAATTGAAACGACTCAATTTACATCTATATTAGCTATTGGTTTGTTCTTTATAGTAGCTATGTTTGCATCAATTATTTTGATGTATATCAGTGGAATGATGGTTCAAAAGGTTGGACAAAGAGTTATTTATGATATTAGAAGAGATATATTTAATCACATTGAAGAGTTAGCAATTGGTCAATTAAATACCATTCCTGTTGGTAAGCTTGTTACAAGAATAACTAACGATACAGGAACGTTGATGGATTTCTTTACAAATATATTGGTTAACATGTTAAAGAATATTATAACTTTAGTTGCAATTGCAATTATATCGTTCTTTGTTAACTGGCAGTTAGCTTTGATATTGATCGCGTTCTTACCAATTATATTAGCTATAACGATTTTCTTTAGATCAAAATCTAAAAAAGTATATAGAGAAATTAGAAAAAATGTTTCATCAATAAACGGATTCTTAAGTGAAAATCTTTCTGGAATGAAAACAATTCAAATATTTAACCAAGAAGAAAGAAAAGCTGAAGAATTTACTAAGCTAAATAAACAATTACGCGATTCAAATTTAAAGAGTGTTAGAATATTTGCTTTATTTAGACCAGGTGTATTCTTTATTTATGTTATGGCTATAGTTGCTGTTATGTCTGTTGGATTAAGGCTTGTTATGAATGGACAACTTGATACTGATGGACTATATGCTTTCTATATTTATATTTCTCAGTTCTTTAATCCAGTTCAAAATTTAGCTGAACAATTTAATGGCTTACAAAGCTCAATGACAGCTGCAGAAAGAATATTAGCGGTTCTTGATTTAAAAGCTGATGTATTAGATTCAGATGACTCGATTGATGTTGACGGCTTTAAAGGAAAAATTGAATTCAAAAATGTTTGGTTTAGTTATGTTCCTGGCGAATGGGTTTTAAAAGATATTTCATTTGTTATTGAACCTGGTGAAACTGCTGCTTTTGTCGGTGCAACAGGTGCTGGTAAATCAACTATAATCGGATTAATAGTTAGAAATTATGAAATTCAAAAAGGACAAATCCTCATCGATGGTATTGATATTAAGAAGATAAAAATAAATTCTTTGCGAAAACACATTGGTGAAATGCTACAAGATGTTTTCTTATTTTCTGGAACTATTGCTTCAAATATCGCTTTGGATGATGATAGTATTACTAGAAAAGAAATTGAAGATGCTAGTAGGTATGTCGGTGCTGATACGTTTATTGAAAAATTACCAAAAAAGTATGATGAAGAAGTATTAGAGCGTGGAAACAATTTCTCAATGGGTCAAAGACAACTAATCTCTTTTGCACGAACAGTTGTTTATAAACCTAATATTGTTGTTTTAGATGAAGCAACAGCAAATATTGATACAGAAACAGAAGTTTTAATACAAAACTCTTTATTAAAAATGAAAAATATTGGTACAATGGTTATAGTTGCCCACAGATTATCAACTATCAAACACGCTGATAAAATTTTTGTTATATCAAAAGGTAAAATAATTGAAGAAGGTACTCATCAAGAGTTGCTTAAATTACGTGGAACGTATTACAATTTATATCGTCTACAGAACATGCAAAATTCTATAGAGGGAAAGTGAGAAAGTTATATGGAAGAATTAAGAAAAATTCGTTTATACGATACATATCGTGCTAAGAAAGTTGAACTTGAACCAATTTGTCCAGGTCAAGTAGATATGTATTGCTGTGGACCAACAGTTTACAACTATGCTCATATAGGTAATATTAGACCAGTTTTAACATTTGATTTGCTTCAAAGAGTTTTAATTGAATGTGGATACAAAGTTAGACTTGTTTCAAACTACACAGATATTGACGATAAAATCATCAATGGTGCAATAGCTGAAGGAAAAACTGAAAGGGAACTTTCAGAAGGTTATATCGCAAGTTATGAAGATACTTTAAATCAACTTAACGTTGGAAAGTATTACGATCATCCAAAAGTCAGTAACTACATACCAGAAATAATTACTTTTATCGATAAGCTTTTGGCAACAGGACACGCTTATAAAGCCAATGGAAATGTTTTCTTTAGAGTAAGCAGTGTTTCAGACTACGGCGCATTATCAAAAATTAAAGTTGATGATTTACTTGCAGGTGCGAGAATTGAAACTGATGAAGATAAAGAATCACCACTAGATTTTGCTTTGTGGAAAAACACTGATAAAGGAATTAAATTTGATGCTGATTTCGGTGCTGGTAGACCTGGGTGGCATACTGAATGTTTGGTCATGATTGAAAAAGTCTTTGGCAAAACTTTAATTGATATTCACGGTGGTGGCTTCGATTTAAAATTTCCACACCATGAAAATGAAATTGCACAATCTAGGGCTGCAAACGGAACACAACTAGCTAATATTTGGATGCACGTTGGATTCTTAAATATGAACGATGAAAAGATGAGCAAGTCTTTAGGAAATATTATTCTTGCTAAGGATGCTGTTGCAAAATATGGTGCTAACGCTTTAAGACTTTTCTTTTTATCGACAAAGTATGAAGCACCAATTAACTTTACAGAATTAGCAATTGAACAAGCACAAAAATCTTTCGATAAATATCAAGATGCTGTCGACAAGTTATCAGCAAAACTTTTCTTATCCAATTATAGTGGAGAAGAAAAACTTATCGACGACTTATATAATGAATTTATGGATGCACTAACTGATGATTTAAACGTTGCTAACTCTTTAGTTGCAGTAGAAAAAATTGTTAAATTAAGTAATACTGAAATTAGAAAAAGAGAACCTGATTTATCCTTGCTTAGTTCCTATTTATTTACTTTAAAAAGAATGTTTGGTATACTTGGCTTAAGAATAGAAAATAGAAAATATTCTGAAGATGATAGAAAAGTTTATATAGATTATATTGAATCAAGAAATAATAAAGATTTTGAAAAATCTGATATTTTAAGAAAAGAACTTATCTCACGTCACCTTATGTAAACAAACGGAGGTATTATGGATCAATTTATAATTAATATAGCTAAACAAGGAGATTTAGGTATAGCGTTATATACTTTAATTACTATTGTTATAGCATCTATATTATCAGGAATAATTGGTTTTGAACGTGAATTTCACGGACATGCTGCTGGTTTAAGAACTCATATTCTTGTTGCAATTGGTGCTTCAATAATTATGACTGTTTCTATTTATGGATTTAGATATACTGATTATAGCAACCGTGATCCAGCACGTTTAGCTGCTCAAGTAGTTAGTGGCATCGGTTTCTTAGGTGCAGGCACCATCATGCAAACTGGTACTAACATTAAAGGTTTAACTACCGCTGCAACTGTTTGGTTTTGTGGAGGTATTGGTTTAGCTTGCGGATGTGGATTTGTTGTAGAAGCTATAATTGCTACTCTATCCGCTTTTGTCATTCTAGTTATTTTAAGATTTATTGAAAAAAAGACAAGCAAAAGATTTCCAAAGATAATCTTAGTTGTTGATGGTGAAACACCTATTTTAAAAGAAGCATTAGCTGCAGCTGATAAATACGGCTTAACCATTAGAGATATCTCTAGCCAAATATTAAAATATAGACAAAAAGATTGTTTGAAAATTACTGTAACCATGGATATGTCTAGTCAAGCAGCTTTGACAGCTTATTCTGATGAGTTACGTAGCCAAGTTAGCCCATTTGAGATTAAATTATCGACAAATCACTAATTATAAAAATAAGGAGTTGTCTAATCGATGGCTCCTTTTTATAATTATTAAGTACGATTGAATGACTTATTAATCATATTTTATTAAAATAGTCCCGTACTTTTCCCGAATAGATAAAAATGCTTTTTTTTAGCAAAATTATATGGTAGTATCGGAACTAGAAAGGAAAACATTATGGAAAACTTTATTTATGGATTAAACCCAGTTATTAGCGCCTTACAAGGGAAAAGACGCCCTAAGAAAGTTCTTATTTCTGAGACTTTAAAGAATAAAGATGTCGAAAAACTTTGCAAAGAAAATGGTATACCTTTTCAATTTTCTACTAGAAAAGAGCTTGATATAATAACAAATGGTGCCAACAATCAAGGTGTAGTTTGCTATATTGATCCTTTCGAATACACTTCTTTAAGAGAGCTTCTTTCTAAAGTTTCTGACGATTCATTACTTTTGGTTTTAGATGGAATTGAAGATCCTGTTAACTTTGGCTCATTGCTTCGTACTTCATGCTGCTTTGGAGTCGATGGTGTAATTATTGGAAAAGATAGACAAGTCGGTATGACACCTACTGTAATTAAACTTTCTACAGGTGCTAGTGAGCATATCGATGTTGTTCAAGTATCTAACGTTGCTCAAACAATTAATGAATTAAAGAAAAACGGATATTGGATTGTTGCTGCTGATGGAAGTGGAGATAGACTTTATGACCAAATAGATTATAATGGCAAAATGGCTATTGTTGTCGGTTCAGAAGGACGTGGAGTATCTAGACTTGTATTAGAAAGATCTGACTTTGTCGCAAGAATTCCTATTTCTGGTCCAGTTACATCCTTGAATGCGGCAATTGCTGGTGCAATATTTTTAAGTGCGGCAGCTTCTTTTAGAAATAAAAAATAAAAAAACTTCCATTATAATTAGTTTGATGTTTTAGCTTGGGGGATTATGTTAGAAAAAGAAAAAATTGATGAAATTGATGTTCAGGTTTATAAATGCAAAGAAGATAAAAATGAGATAGATAATCTTTATAAAACTATTTATCCTGAAATGTGTGATTATGCAAAAATATGTGCTAATAAATACAAAAATTTAAATTTAGATCAAGAAGATTTTTTGTATTGCTTTTATTCCGCTACAGATAGAGCGATTAAGTCTTTTGCCTATGAAAAAGGATCTTTCATGAATTATTGGAGACGAGTTTTAAAGTCTGAAGCTGTGAGATATGTTATGAGCGTTTATAATTCTTTAACTTTTAAAAATGAGTCTAAAATAGTAAGATACGATTTGCTTAAACCATGGAAACAGGATGTAGTTTTTAATTCTTCGATTCAACCAGAGAGTGATATTTCACTTGTTAAAGATGCCGATATTATTATTAATTATGTAAAAAGCAAATATAGTATGGAAGATTGCGAAATGTTTATTCGTTGGCTAAGTGGTGAAACTTTTAAAGAAATTGCTACTAAATATAATCGACAATGTAAACAAGTTTCTTCAAAAATATATGCGATGTTAGCAACTGTCAAAAGAAGGTTTATAAATTCGATTTAAAAAATGATTATTAGATACGTTAATATTTATTATATTTCAACGTATCTTTTTATTTAGCAATATTAGTCATAAATAATTATTTGTACAAAATAACAAATATCAAGTGTGCTTTTTTTATTTAAGTATCATTTAAACTATGGTATATTATATTTTTGGAGATGAAATTATGTTTAATTATTTTTTAACTAGTTCAACTGATGCTCCTTCATCAGGCGATGAACCAGAAAGTGTTCAAAACTTTTTTGCCAATTTAATTGAAACAATTGTTAATTTTTTCAAAAATCACGGTGTTGATTTAGCTATTAGATTAGTATCAGCAATAATTATTATTGTCATAGGACATTATTTAGTAAAGTTTATCAATAAAATTGTTATTTCTTCAATTAGATCAAAGAAAAAACGCTCAAATGGAATTGATGAAGTTTCAGTTGTAGCCTTTATAAGTTCTTGCTTAAAGTTTGGCTTGAATTTACTTTTATTCTTCTTAGTATTAGGAGTGTTAAATATTCCACTTGATAATGTCTTTACAATATTATCATCTGCTATTTTAGCTATTGGCTTAGCTTTGCAAGACTTATTAGCTAACTTTGCTAATGGAGTAGTTTTATTAGCCAATAAATTCTTTAAATCTGGAGATTATATTGAAACTGATGGTACAGAAGGCACAGTTCAAGAAATTAATATGCTTACCACAGTATTACAATCGGCAGATGGAAAGAAAATAGTTGTTCCAAACAGTAGTATTACTAAGTCTGTAATTGTTAACAATTCTTCTAACGAAACACGAAGAGTAACAATTAATATCGGTGTTGCTTATGGAACTAATGTCGAAGCAGCTAGAAAAGCATTATTATTAGCAGCATATTCATGCAATAAATCTTTGACAGATCCAGAACCAGCTGTTCGTTTTTCATCTTATGGCGATTCAGCTATTAACTTGTCTTTAAGAGTTTGGGTAAAAACTGATGATTATTGGGATGCTTTATTTGAAATAAATGAAGCTGTTTACAATTATCTAAATAAATACAATATTGAAATTGCTTTCCCACAAGTTGATGTTCATGTTAATAATGTTAGTGGCAAAAAAACTATCACATCAGAAACTAATAGCGATTTAAATAACGAATTAGATAAAACTAAAGAAGCATTGATTTTAGCTAAGACTAATGAAAAACAAAAGCAAGAAGAACAAGACAAAGATATGTTCTCTAGTGCCTTTAAAAAATCAAAAGAAAAAGCTAGAAAATCAAGAAAAAACAAATCAGAAAAGAAAAATGCTAAAGAAGATAAGTGATTTTTATTCTAAGCAAGACGATATTAATAAATCATTAATTATTGTTATTGCTGTTCAGTTTGTTGTATTTATAATTTTATCAGCCTGCTTTTTCTTTGGATATATGTCGATTCCATTAGGCTTTTTATTAGGATCGATCATTGCTGATTTAAATTTTAAAATGTTAGAAAAGCAAATGGATTATATTTTAAATGCTGGTAGACCAACATCAAAACGTAAAGGAATAGCTAATATGATGATAAGATCGCTATTATATTTGATAGGTCTAATTATTGCTGGATTACTTGCGTACTTTAAAATAGATATATTTAACGTCATTGCTGTATTTGTTGCTTATTTGATTCCTAAGTTATGTATTTATGTATTAGGAGCTAGAAAAGTTAAATAATTTTTACTTAGGTGTTAACAATAGTGTTGCACCTAAGTTTTTTTGACGTCAAATAAAGACATAAATTTAACAAATGGTCTAGATTAAATAATGTGAATTATGTTAAACTAAACATAGTTGTTTAATATAAAATTAGACTTTACGTTTTATGGAAGGAAATTTAAATGTCATTTGGTAATATTAATATCCCAAATAACGGATTAACAGGCGAAATGATTATGAGCTTGGTAGTTATGGCTATCATGCTAATTCTATGTATAGTCATTGCTATCGCTAGCCGTAAAACTGATCCATTTAGGAAACCAAAGGGCATAATGTTCCTTGCTGAATTTTATGTTGATTTTATAGATAATATGGTTGTAAATAATATGGGACCGCAATTTAAAAAGATTGCGCCATATTTCGGCTTTTTATGCATGTATATTTTCTTGTGCTTTATTATTGGAATGCTCGGTTTTCCAGCTCCTTTGACATATTATTTAATTCCATTTATCTTAGCATTAATATCATTCCTAGCTATTCATATTACATCTATGATTTATAAAAAGTTCAAATATTTCAAAAGATTTATTGAACCTTTACCATTTTTCTTACCAATTAACATGTTATCTATGTGGTCACCACTTTTAAGCTTATCTTTCCGTTTATTTGGTAACGCTTTATCTGGATGGATTTTAATGGGACTACTATATGATGCGTTGATGGGTCTATCAAATATGATATTTAAATTACCATTCTTTATAGCCCCTGTAGTTGCTCCTATATTACACGCTTATTTCGACGTGTTTTCAGGATTTATTCAAACGACAGTCTTTGTCTTCTTGACAATGTTATTTGTATCTAACGAAGTACCGGAAGGATACATTTATAAACAACAGACTGTTAAAAATTTAGCTTAATTACCCATAAAGGAGGATATATTATGGATGCACAAGCAGCACAATTTATTATGAAAGGCATTGCCGCTATTGGCGCAGGCTTAGCTGTTTTAACTGGTATTGGTCCTGGTATTTCAGAAGGCTTAGCCGCAGCTGCAGCTTTAGGTGGTATCTCACGTAACCCAGAAGCATATGGCCAAATTAGATCTACATTGATTCTTGGCTGTGCTTTGACAGAAACAACAGGTATTTACGGCTTATTAATTGCTATTCTTATCGTTTTCTTAGTTTGTTTATAGAAAGAGGCTTGTAATGCTCAACAGTAGATTTTTACTAGTTTTTTCAAATGTTCAAAAGGCAATTGATAAAGATAGTATTTTAGAGAAAATCTTTCCAAGCGGTTGGGAACCGTTCGTTGCCCAAATTTCGGCAATGGTTGTTTTGGTTTTAGCATTTTTTATTTTCTTCTTTAAACCTGTACGCAAGATTCTTGATGCAAGAAAAGAAAAGATGATGTCTGATGTGACTGAAGCACATAAGAAAAACGCTAGTGCTCAAACACTTTTAACAGAAGCTGAAGGTAGAATTAGAGATTCTAAGACTGAAGCAGTTGCTATAGTTGAAAATGCACGTAAAGAAGCTGAAGCAATTAAAGAGCAAACGATTGCAAAAGCAAAAGCTGAAGCTATTCGCATAAAAAAAGATGCTGAAAAAGATATTGAAATGAGCAAAAAACAAGCTCAAGACGATATTAATAAGTCGATTATTGAAGTTGCACTTAAAGCTTCTGAAAAAGTCTTGGAAAGAGAAGTCGATTCTAAAGATAACGAAAAGTTAATTGGCGATTTCTTAGAAGAAATGAATAAGTAATATTATGGAACAAAGTGTCTTTGAAAAATATGCTATGGCGTATGTCGAATGCGTTGATAGTTATGAAAAATCAATCGAAGAATTGGAGACTCTTATTTCAGCACTTAAAGCTGAGAAAGAATTTGAGTCTGTTTTAGCTTCGCCTAAAATTTCAAAGTCTAACAAGAAAAAGATGCTTTGGAACATTTTAAATCAATTCAACGATGATTCATTAATTAAATTCTCAAATGTTATTATCGATAATTCACGCGAAAGATATATTTGTGAAATATACGAAAAAACTCTTGATTATTTATATGATAAAGTTGGAGTTAAACGTGGCTATTTATTTTCTGCTTCAAAACTTTCAGACAGAGAAGTTGCAGATATTGAATTAGCTTTATCAAAAAAATTAATAGCTAGAGTTAAATTAAAGCAAAAAGTAGATCCATCATTAATTGGTGGAATAAAAATCGCTTTAGATGATAAAGTGTATGATGCATCGTTAAAAACAAAACTTAACGATTTAAAGAAACATTTACTAGGAGGTACACTAAATGAAAATTAAGACCAATGAAATTACAGAGTTAATTAAGTCCCAAATTGAAAATTATGGTAGCGATGTTCATGAAGATGATGTTGGAACTGTTATATCTGTTGGTGATGGCGTTGTAGTTATCTATGGACTTAATAACGCCTTAAATGGCGAACTTTTAGTCTTCCCTGGTAACGTCTATGGCTTAGTCATGAACCTTAATGAAGATAGTGTCGGTGCAGTTTTATTATCCAACGTTGACACTATTAAAGAAGGCGACGAAGTTAGAAGAACTAAAAAAGTTTTCGAGGTTCCTGTTGGGGATAATCTTATAGGACGTGTTGTAAGCGCATTAGGTCAACCAATTGATGGACGTGGGGAAATAATTTATTCTAAAACTAGACCAGTTGAAAGAATTGCTCCAGGTGTTATGACAAGAAAGAGCGTCGATACTCCTTTACAAACTGGTATCAAGGCTATTGATGCAATGATTCCTATTGGACGTGGTCAAAGAGAATTAATTATTGGCGATAGACAAACTGGTAAAACAGCTGTTGCTATCGACACTATTATTAATCAAAAGGGACAAAATGTCTTATGTATTTATGTCGCTATCGGTCAAAAAAATTCAACAGTTGCTCGTTTAGTTGAAAAACTTAAAAACCATGGCGCTATGGACTATACAATGGTTGTATCTGCTTCAGCAAGTGAAATGGCTGCTTTGCAATATATCGCTCCATTTACCGGTGTTACAATGGCTGAAGAATGGATGGAACAAGGCAAAGATGTTTTGATAGTCTATGATGATTTATCTAAACAAGCAGTTGCATATCGTACTTTAGCTTTGCTTTTGAAGAGATCTCCAGGTCGTGAAGCCTACCCAGGTGATATTTTCTATCTCCATAGTAGACTTCTTGAAAGAGCTTGTAAGCTAGATAAAAAATATGGTGGTGGTTCAATCACTGCTTTACCAATTATCGAAACTCAAGCAGGTGATATCTCAGCCTATATTCCTACAAATGTTATATCTATTACTGATGGTCAAATTTTCTTACAAACTGAATTGTTTAATGCTGGACAAAGACCGGCTATTGATTCTGGCTTATCAGTTTCACGTGTTGGTTCAGCCGCACAAATAAAAGCTATGAAACAAGTTGCTGGATCTTTAAAAATTGATTTAGCAAACTATCATGAACTCGAAGGATTCTCTCAATTTGGATCCGACCTTGATGCTGAAACTAGAAAAGCTTTAGCTCATGGTAAAAAATGTATGGAAATTCTCAAGCAAGATCAATATTCTCCATATCCAGTTGAAAGAGAGATTATTGAACTATTTGCTGTAAAGTATGGATTCCTTAATAGAATTGAAATCGAAAATGTTAGAGACTTCTTAGATAAAGTTTATAACACATTTACTTCTTCACATCAAAATTTAATAGATGAATTGTTAACGGCTAAATCATTTAGCCCTGAATTAACAGAACAATTCAAAAAAGTAATGGAGGATTATCTCCAAACTTATTTATCAATTAGGTAATTAATTTATATGTCAAATTCATTAGCTGCAACAAAAAAGCGTATTAATTCTATCAATACTACCAAGAAAATAACTAATGCTATGAAATTGGTAGCTACTGCTAAACTGAAGACTGCTAAAAACAAACTAGGTGATAACCGACGTTATGTTGAAGAACTTCAGGCGCTTTTAGGTAATGCTATGAAATCCCTAGAATCAGGCTCTGAACTTGATTTAAATAAATTTGCTAAAGGTGATAAAACTTTATTTGTAGTTATTACCTCAAGCATGGGTTTATGTGGGGGATATAACTTAAACATCTATAAAAAATTTATTCCTTTATACCAAGATGGGGATGAAATAGAAATTATAGGTGATAAAGGATATTCATATTTGACATTTAATGGATATAAAGTTAACGACAGCTATATTAACGCTTTAACAGGATTTGATTATGCTGTCGCTAGAAAGATAGGAAAAGATTTACTTAGTAGGTTTAAAACTGGAAAATATAAAAAGATTGTTCTTGTTGGAACTATGTTTATTAATCAATTAGTATTTGAACCGACTGTTTTAACTCTTTTCCCATTTGAAGCTACTCCTGGAAAAGGCAACACTTCTAATGTTGAAATGGAACCAAGTCCAGAAAAAATTATTAGTACACTTATTCCTCAATATATTAACTCAGTCGTTTATTTTTTAATGCTTAATTCATATGTTTCAGAACAAGCAAGTAGAAGAAACGCTATGGAAAATGCAACAGATAACGCTGATGAATTAGTTGAAGATTTAAAACTAGAATATAACAAAGCACGTCAAACTTCGATTACTCAAGAAATTACTGAAGTTGTGTCAGGTGCAAACGCTGTTAAATAAAGGAGATTAACAATGAGTGAAAAAAAGACTTTAAACAAAGGTTACATTGTTCAAGTACAAGGACCAATTGTTGATGTAAAATTTAGCGATGGAACTTTACCACAATTACTCAACGCTATCGAAATTAAGCTTAGTAACGGCGAAACACTTGTTACTGAAGTTATGCAACACATTGGTGATGATGTTGCTCGTAGCGTAGCTATGGGGCCAACAGAGGGATTAGCTCGTGGAATTGAAGCAATCGATACTGGAGCACCTATTCAAGTTCCAGTTGGTGAAAAAACATTAGGAAGAATGTTTAATATTTTAGGCAATCCTATAGACGATATGCCTTTTGAAAGAGAAAGTGGCATGGTTATGCCAATTCATAGATTACCACCTTCTTTCCAAGAACAAACAACATCTTCTGAAATATTGGAAACTGGTATTAAAGTTATCGACCTTTTATGTCCTTATGTTAAAGGTGGTAAAATCGGTTTATTCGGTGGCGCAGGTGTTGGTAAAACTGTTTTAATTCAAGAGTTAATTCACAACATTGCTAGCAATAAAGGTGGTATATCTGTCTTTGCTGGTGTAGGTGAAAGAACAAGAGAAGGTAACGATTTATATCACGAAATGAAAGAGTCTGGTGTTTTGTCTAAGACAGCACTTGTCTTCGGTCAAATGAATGAACCACCAGGCGCACGTATGAGAGTTGCTTTAAGCGGCTTAACTATGGCTGAATATTTTAGAGATAAAGAACATCAAGATGTTTTATTATTTATCGATAACATTTTCCGTTTCACTCAAGCAGGTAGTGAGGTTAGTGCTCTTTTAGGACGTATGCCATCAGCTGTTGGCTATCAACCAACATTAGCTACTGAAATGGGACAATTACAAGAAAGAATTACTTCAACTAAGAATGGTTCAGTTACTTCTGTTCAAGCAATTTACGTCCCAGCAGATGACTTAACTGACCCAGCACCAGCTACAACGTTCTCTCACTTGGATGCTAAGACAGTTTTGGATCGTAAAACTTCAGCTTTAGGTATTTATCCAGCAGTTGATCCACTTGAATCTTCATCGACTATCTTAGATCCACAAATTATTGGTAAAGAACATTATGAAGTAGCTAGACAAGTTCAACAAATATTACAAAGATTTAAAGAACTTCAAGATATCATTGCTATTTTAGGTATGGATGAATTATCTGAAGAAGACAAGGTTATTGTTGCTAGAGCAAGAAGAATTCGTAACTTTTTATCTCAGCCGTTCTTCGTCGCTGAGGTGTTTAACAACATCAAAGGTGTCTTTGTTCCAGTTAGTGAAACTGTTAGATCATTTAAAGAAATTTTGGAAGGTAAATATGATGATTTACCTGAACAAGCTTTCTTATATGTCGGCACTATCGAAGATGCAGTTAAGAAAGCACAAATGTTAAAAGAAGAAAAATAAAAGGAAAAAATCATGGCTAAGACAATGAAGTTGACGATAATTACACCAAATGGAACTATCCTAGATAGAGAAGGCGTAACTTATCTTGAAGTTAAAGGAACAGAAGGAATGTTAGGTATTATGCCAGGACATTCTCCTTTTGTGACAACTTTAGCACCTTCACCAATAATGTTTAAAACTGAAATGCACAAATACGATATGGCAATGTCAGAAGGCATTATTTATGTTGATTTTAGCAAAGTGACAATATTAGCAGATGCTGCTTTCTTTAAAAATCAAATTGATTTTAAATTGGTTAAAGAATTATTAGCTAATGCTAAAGAAAGATTAGCAGTTGCAAAAGAAAAAGAAGAAGCTAAAAAGATCGAAGACGAAATTAATATTCAAGAAATTAAATTGAGCCTAGAAAATTTAGCTGGACGTGAAAGATTAAAGAAATAACAGGCTAGGATAACTAGCCTTTTTTAAGGGGAAAATATGAAAAAAGCAGGATTATTATTAGTTTTAATTATGTCCGTTGTTATGTTACCTTCATGTAATAATTCAAACAATAACGGAAAAGATAGAGAAGTTACATTATATGCTATGAATGATTTTCACGGCGCAGCAGTTTATAATAAATCGTCAAGTGAATTAGGTATTTTAAAACAAGGAACATTTTTTAAACAAAAGGGTAAAGAAAAGAATACTCTTATTTTAAATTCTGGAGATATGTGGCAAGGCTCTATTGAGTCAAATTTAAACTATGGTCAATTTTTAACTGAAGTTATGAATACAGTTGAATTTGATTGCTTTACTTTAGGCAATCATGAATTTGACTGGGGTGCTGAATATATTACTAAAAATATGAATTTAAAAGATAGTGATACAAACTATCAAACTCCATTCTTAGCGTCTAATATTTATCACTTTGATAGAGAAAATCTAATTGTTAAAGATCATGCAGATGAATTAGGACAAGAATATGTTGTTAAAAATCTTGAAAACGGATTAAAAGTCGGAATAATCGGGATAATTGGAACAAATCAAATCACTTCAATTACTTCAGGATTTGTCGATTCATATGTATTCTTGGATCCTGAAAGTATTATTACAAGATTATCAGATAAACTTAGAACGGAAGAAAATGTTGATGTAGTAGTTGTTGATGCTCATTCTTCAGCTGATGAAATGCTTGCTGAATGTGTTGGAATTACAAATATAAGTAACAAAAGTAATAAAAGATATGTTGATGCAGTTTTTTGTGCTCACTCTCATCAATATGAAGCTTCTGAATATAATGGAGTTCCATTTGTCCAATCTGGTTGTAATGGTAGAGGATATAGTGAAATATCATTATCTGTGGATAAAGATGGTGAGGTATCTCTAGTTACAAATGACAATCATCGTAGTAATACTTCTGAAATTAGAAATATAACTTCATATGATTCAAAAATAGAATCGTTATATGAAAAATACACATCTGAAACTAAAGATATAGGTTGCAAAGTTTTAGCTAACATTAATGGCTCCCTATCTCAAGCCGATTATTCTGGAGATGGTACGAAAGCTATATTGCCAAATTTAGTTTCTAAAGCAATTGCTTTAGAAGCTATAAGTCAAGGATACGAAATTGACTTAGCTATGTGTAATAAATCCAGATCTAGTATAGGGCCTGGTACTATCACTTATTCTGATCTTTATAAAGCTTTACCATTTAATAACGAAATATATGTTATTAATGCAAAAGGCTCGGATATTATTAATGAAGCCCAATATAATAGTATTTGTTGTATTAACCCAGATTTAATCGAAAGCAATAAATATTATAAAGTCGCAGTTATCGACTATTTAGCTACACATCGAAATGTTTTTAGAATTTATGACTACTTCACAGATTTTGAAATTTTAGGAAAACTTACTAAAGAAGGTAGTGAATTTTATAACTATAGAGATATCACAGCTGATTATCTTTTAAAGCAAGAAGGCACTATTAACGCTAGTGATTATACTACAAAAGGTCAATTCGTTTTAAATTATGTACAAGAATAATAAATTTTTGGATTATTTGTTAATTCGTAAAGAAGACTCTAATAAAGGTACTTATCGAAAAACAATAATTATCGGTGGTAGTATAAATTATCCTGGATCTATCGTTATTGCTAGCTCAGCAGCTTTAAAATGCGGTGTAGGATATGTTTGCTTAGGTGTAACAAAAAGCGTATATAATAGAGTTGCATGTGTTAATCCAGAAGTAATATATGAAGTTTTTGAAGATGATAATTTTTACGATGAAAAAGTTTTAACAAAATGTTTAAAATACTCCTCAATATTATTTGGAAATGGAATTGTAGATTCAAAAAAAGAAGAAGCTTTAGATTTCTTGTTATCAAATTATAAGGGAAAATTAATAATAGATGCTGGTGGTCTAGATGCTCTAAAAAATATTGGTTTAAATAAGCTTAAAGAAAGCAGTGCAAAAATTGTTTTAACGCCACATCTAAAAGAATTTGAAAGATTATTTGAAGTTAATGTGACTAATAAACATGCAATTGATCTAAAAGATAAATGTTATAGCTTGGCTAAAGAATACAATATAGTTATTGATTTAAAAGACCATGAAAGTATAATAACTGATGGCGTTAATAGCTATTTAATAAATAATGGTAATGCTGGACTTGCTAAAGCTGGATCTGGTGATATGCTTGCTGGTATGATTGCAAGTTTTATAGCTTATATGGATTGTTCTTTGTTGGATGCTGTTTCTATGAGTCATTTTTTAATGAATGAAGCTTGCAAACTTGTTAGTAAATTAAAATCTTATTCTCTTCATTCTATAACTGCTAGTGATGTTATAGATACAATTGGAATTGTTATAAGAAGATATGAAAGAGGTATTTAGTTAATTAAAGCTAAATATCTTTTTTATTTATAATAAAAGCTCCTTTAAAAGGAGCTTTGTCATTTCTTAATTAATATTTGAAATCGTTAATCTTTGAAAGGTAATCTTTTAATCTTGGTGTTATAGAAGCGATTGTTCCTGTTACCATTGGATCTTTAATGTCTGCTTCTTTTAATAATTCTTTATAAGGGTAAGCACCACCTAATCTATCAAATTTTAAATACTTTTCAAATGTAGCTTTATAGTTATCTAAGGATTCAATAAAGAATTCAAAGGCGACAACTTGAGCAATAGTATAATCGATATAATAGAATGGTGAATCAAAGATATGAGTTTGTCTCAACCAATAACCACCAGATTCAAGGAAGGCATTGTCTTCATATTTTCTGTGTGGTAAATATTTCTTTTCGATTTTTCTCCACTCAGCTTTTCTTTGTTCATGCGTTGCCTCTGGGTTTGCATAGACAAAATGTTGGAATTCATCGACGCTTACACCGTATGGAATAAAATTAATAGCTGAAACTAAATGGTTATATCTATATTTTTCATCTTGTTCTTCACCTACTAGAAGAGAAATATATGGATAAGCAAAGAATTCCATAGACATAGAATGCATTTCACAGCATTCATAGCCTGGTGAACGGTAGCTTGGAACAACATATGATGAGCCTAAGAAAGCTTGTAGAGCGTGTCCAAATTCATGTGTTAGTACATCGATATCACCAGATGTTCCATTGAAGTTTGAAAAAATGAATGGGGCTTTAATTCCTGGTACATAAGCTTCATAACCACCTGGAGCTTTACCTTTTTTACTTTCTAAGTCAAATAGTCCATGTGATCTCATAAATTCAAATTTTTCAGAAGCAATGTGATTCATCTTTGAATACATATGGCTAGCTGCTTCAACTAATTCTTCACAGTTTCCTTTTGGTACAGGATTGCCTGATTTAAATGTAAGGCTATAATCGTAATAGTGTGGATCAGTTATACCAATTCTTTTAATTTTTCTTTCAAATAATTCATTAGAAAGTGGAACAATGTTTATGTAAACTTCGTCTCTATAATTTTTAACATCTTCGTAGTTGTAACCGATTCTTAATAAACGATCGTAACCTAATTGAATGAAATTATCATAGCCGAGCTTTTGTGCAATAGTTGTTCTTACTTTAACTAGTTTATCGTAAATATCGCCTATTTCTTTGTCGTGTTCAGCATAGAAGTTCCAATATAATTCATTTGTTTCTTTTCTAACTTCACGATCTTGTGACTGCATTAAAGAACCTAATTGGGCAAGGGTATATGTCTTTCCTTTATATTCTATTTGAGCAGAACTTACTACTTTTCTATATTGTGATTGAAGTTTATTTTCATTTATTAAATAGTCAATGATTTCAGGCTTAAATGTTTTGTCAGAAACTTTTAATAAATCGATATAGTGTTTTCCGAATTTCTCACCGATTTCTTCAAGAAAACGTGAGTTTAAAATAGCTTTATCAACAGCGCTAGAATATTCTTGAATTACTGGCATGATTTCATCGCAATAATCGTTTAGTTTTGAATATTCTTCATCTAAAGTATTAATTGTTTGTCTAATATAAATAATATCGAAGTTGGTGGATATTTCATCTTGTAGTTTAAAACTATCTAAGATTGCATTTGTTGCTTCGTCTGGTGTTTGAGCGTTAGTGATTCTATTTGTAATTTCTTCATATTGTTTTTTAATCTTTTCTGGGTCTGGTTTATAGACTTTTAAATCTTTAAAATTTGTAAATTCCATTTTTGTATTCCTTTCTAATAGTATTGACATATAAATTTATAATTTATAAATTTTACTGTATTTTTCTTCTAAATAATCTAAGTAAGGTGTTGGATCAAGCTCTTTATCACATATACTTTTTATCCAATCGTTTGGATCTAAAACTGAGGCGTTTTTAAATACATGTTCTTTCATCCAAGCATTTATTTTATGCATTTCGCCGTTTTCAACAGCTTTAAAGACATCAAAGTATTTTTGCATTTCTAAAATATACATAGCGTTATAAGCATTGCCTAGAGCATAAGTAGGGAAATAGCCAAAGCCACTTGCCCAGTGAACATCTTGGAGAATACCTTCACTATCGTTATTTGGTTTAACTCCTAAGTATTCTTCATATAACTTATTCCACATTGCTGGGGCTTCATCGACTGTAATTCTTCCTTCAGATAAAGCTTTTTCCATTTCATATCTAACAATAATGTGTAATGAATATGTTAATTCATCTGCTTCAGTTCTAATTAAAGATGCTTCAACAACATTGACTCCATTATAAAGTTCTTCTTCACTAACATCACAGAACTCATCAGCAAATAATTCTTTAAATTTAGGATAAATGAGGTGAATAAACTCTCTACTACGACCGATTCTATTCTCGTAGAATCTTGAAACAGATTCGTGCATTGCCATGGTCATGCTTTGATCTATAAAATGATCATATTTGTCTTGAGTTTCGCATTGACCAAATATAGCATGTCCACCTTCGTGGATTACAGAATAAACGTTTGATAAAAAGAGATTTTCATAATAGTGAGTAGTAACTCTAACGTCGTTATAGCCAATATCGCTTGTAAATGGATGCTCTGTTGTAGAAAGCATTCCTTTGTTAAAATCAAATCCAATAACATTTAATAAGTATTCAGAAAATTTTGCTTGCTTTTCTATACTGACTGGACGTGTTAAAAAGTCTGTTCTTATCTTTGTCTTTGAATTTTGTATTTTTCTAAGCAATGGAACGATTCGTTCTTTTAAGCTATTAAAGAATTTATCAAGCTTTTCGGTGGTCATTCCTTCTTCGTATTCACCAATTAAATTGTCATATATAATTTCTTTTTTTGTAGGACGTAAATCGATAAATTCTTTTGTTATTTCTATAATATCTTTTAAGTCACTAGAAAACAAAGAGTAATTGGATTCGCTTTTAGCTTTTAACCAATCGACATAAGCTTTGTTAAATAGCGTGTTTCGTCTTGCATCGAGTTCTGGTGTAACATTAATATTGTCTTCATAGTTTCTATATAAAAGGGTAATTAGTCTTTGATCTAATGGCTCGAGTTCATCGATGTGATCATGAAGATAGACTATACTTTCTTCATATTCTTTTGTTTTTTTGATTTCGAAGATTTTTGCATAAAGGAAATCTAGTGTTTCGTTTTCATTCTCGAGAGCATCTTTTGGTGCAATTGTTTCTCTATCGAAGCTCATTAATCTAGCACAATGAGAATATCTAGATATTTCTTTTAGCTTATTTTGAAGATTAGTTAAATGTATTCTTGTTTGTTCGTTCATTTTTTATTCTCCATTTTTCAATATTATAAACCTAATAAATTAATTAATCGACAAAAGTGATAAATATGTTAGCAAAAAGAAAGACAAAACTCATGGTTTATGATACAATTCATTTATTGTATGGGGGCATATTATGGTTAAATTAAATACAGCAGAAGAATATATTGCTTATTTTACAAAACACCCAGAACCGTGGAGTCTTTCTTTACCAATGGAAGAAAGAACTAAAGTTTTTGCATACGCAGATGAACATAAAATAGATAGCAAGGAATTTAGTTTTTTATATAGTTGGTGTTTACAATTTGGATTTGGTACTGAAAAAGATTTAAATAAATCAGTTGAATGGAATGAAAATAACAAATTTAAAGAAGTTGATCGTAAAAATAGTTTTATAGATTTTGATAATGCTTTTGATGCTTTTTATTTTTCCATTACAGAAAATGATGAGAATGAAGATGCTGAAACTCATTCTGAAATTATAAACTTTGAAGAAGATTTATATGAATATTTGGAAAAAGCTAAAGCAGGAGATCCTTATGCAATGTATCAATTAGGATCATATTATTTTTATAAAAATCTCGACCCAGAAAAAGGCTTTGAATTGCTTAGCAAATCTGCCGAAGCTGGAAATCAGGCAGCATACAAAATTTTAGCTGAATGTTATGGAACAGGCTATGGAACTAAGGTTGACTATGATGAAAGACTTAAATGGATTTTAAAAAGTGCTTTAGTTGGCGATGTTGATAGCATGATTTCTTTAGGCGTTGATTTGATCTATGGAAATAATTGTGAAAAAAATATAACTGAAGGATTAAAGTGGATTGAAAAAGCTTACGATTATGATAATAAGATGGCACCACTTGCAGCTATAATTTGTTACATTGATGAAGATGTTAAAACAACTTTTACTACTAAAGTTTATAACAAATATATAGAGCTTGCTGATAATGGCGATGAAGATGCTATTAAATTAATGCTTACAGCTATAATGGAAAAGCCTTCTAAGGAAAACCTTATAGAATCATATAAATATATAAAATTGTTAGATGTTAGCAAATATAAATTAACAATAGCTAGTTGGACTTTAATTATCTTACAAAGTGAAGATAATTTTGACTTTGAAGAAGATGCTAAAAATATGCTTATTCAATTAGCTGATGAAGATTGTTTATATGCTTGTAAGGAATTAGGATTTTCATATGCTAACGAAATAAATCGTTTTGAAAAAGATCACAAAAAAGCAGCTAAATATTTAAAGATAACAGCACAATCAGGAGATAAAGCTTGTGATATTGAACTTGGATATTTATATTCACTTGGAGAGTTTGGAAACGATTATGTTCTTGAAGCAATAAAAATATTATATAACCATTTAGATAGCTCATTAGCTTTGGATGGATTGATAAATTGTTATGCCTTAAATGAATTTAATAAGAACTATGAAGTCTGTCTTAAATGCTTACAATTATTAGAAAAATTAGATGATGAAAAATATTATGACAATGTTTGTAAAGTAGGATATGCTTTTTCTAGAATAGATATAATTGTCGATAAACTTAATGATAAGGATTTAAAGAATTATCCTCATATAGGATTGGCTTATTGTTCTGCTCTTTTAGCAAAAGATGATAGTAATTCTAAACAAAAAGTTTATAAAATAGTTAATAAAATAATTAGAGATACAAAATATCCACCAGCATATAGATATAAAGCGGCCTTTTTAGATGGTGAATCTAGACACACTGGAGTATTTGACAAGCAAGTTGTAACAAACTATAAAAAGGCAGCATCATGTTTAGAAGGATACAATTTATATATAGCAGATTATTATGCTTATTTTCTAAATGTTAATTTAGCTGTTAAATATTATATCGATGGTGCCTGTAATGGTGATAAGGGTTGGGCTAAAACTTTTATGAACTTTGTAATAGATAATACTGAAACTGATGATTTTTCAATATTTGAAAATGTCTTCAAAGTTTTAGAATCCAATGATGCTAAAAAACCAGATATGTTACTTCAATCATATAAGTTTAGAGAGGTAGCTGGATACAAGTGTGATCAAGCAGCAATTAACTATGTTTTTAATAACGCTCCCAAGAGCACATATTTATCAAATTTGTTAGGTGTTGCTTATTATGAAGGTGTTTATTTTAAAAAGAATGAAGGGTTAGCAAACTATAATTTTAGTATTGCAAAGAAAGACAATATTCAAGCAAAAATAAACTATTCAATTATCAACATTAATAATGGCAATTTAACTGAAGCCGGTGATGTATTAGCATCTATTAATGATACTTATGCTAATTCTAATTTGTTTTTAGCCAAATATTATTTTGCTACTAAATTAAAAGATGACTATATAAAGAATTCTTTGTTAAAAGATTTTAATAGCCAATTTATTAGGAAAATAGGTGGATTTAAGGATGGTTATATTGAAAAAGAAACTTATGATAAACTAGCTTTGCTTGTTTTAGATGACTTAAAACCAATAACAGATAAAGATACATATACATATTATCTTGCATTAGCTTATAGATATGGATTTGGATACAAAAAAGATATTGATAAATTCTTTGAATTATTAGAAAAAGCTAGTGAGAACTTGTGGGAAGCTAAAGTCTTATTAGGACTTAATTTAATGTATTCAACGACTGATACATATAATCTTGATCCTATGGATTCAAGTGGAGCTTTCTTTGATTTTGGATATATTGAACTTTTAGATGAAAATAGAAACGAAGAAGAATTTTCTAAAGGAGTAGATTTGGTTTTACAAGCTTATCATATGAATCCTAAAGGATTAGATAAACTTTGTTTAAAGCTAAAGAAATTAAATGTTATTTATGAAGATAAAGAAGACTAAATAACAAATTAATCTTGAAAAAACGATTAATCTTATGTATATTATTACATGCGACTTACTCTCGGCTTCGAAGTAAAAAACTCCTGTTCGTTACTGGGAATAAGTTAAGATTTAATGGAGGAAAGAAAAATGGCTTTATCAAAAGAAAAAGTCGCTGCTATCGTTAAGGAATTCGGTAAGGACGAAAAGGACACAGGTTCAACTGAAGTTCAAATCGCTCTTCTCTCAGCTCAAATCCAAGCTTTAACAGCTCACCTCAAAGCAAACAACAAAGACCAATCTTCAAGACGTGGTTTATTCATTCTTGTTGGTCAAAGACGTGGTTTACTCGATTATCTCGATAGAAAAGATCACGAAGCTTATCTTGCTTTGATTGCAAAACTTAACTTACGTAAGTAAGAAATTAGGCAGGCATATAATGTGCCTGCTTTTTATTTGTGGTATACTAATAAAAAAGATTTATATGATATTATATTTATAAGGTGAAAAAATGAACGAAAACAAAAGTCAATCTGTCTTTGGTGGAACTGGTAGCGTAACAGAAAGTATCGAAGAAAAAGTTCAATCTAAATATACAAAAAGATTTTATTCTTTGTGTCTAGTTGTAGTTTTATTAATTGCAACTGTTGTTTCTGTTGCTTATACAATTGGTAGAAAAGACAAAGACAATAGAGATTATAAAGATGCAAAGTATCAATTAAGAGAAATAAGTGATATTTCAAAAATCTTAAGTGTTGAAACAGGAATGTATTATTTAGTTTTTTATTCTGATACTTGTAGTGTGTGTGAAACAATTAAACCAACAGTATTAAACTACATTGATAGCGATAGTGGCTATAATCACAATCTTTATATAAGTTCTATAGAAGCACCAATAGTTAACGATTATGATATTAATTCTTTAGTGGGCGTCAATTCATATTTAGAATTTAAAATGAATGGATATCCAACCATGATTGAAGTTAATAATGGAACAATTACTGGAGCTTGGGAAGGTACTACAATAGTTAGTCAACTTATGAGTTAAAAGGAGTAATTATATGGAAAAGAAAGATTTTATTTATTTATTAAAAAACAGAGTAAGTGTTAGAAGTTTCTTAGATAAAGAAGTTTCTGATGAAGATATTAATTTTATTATGGATGCTGGTAAAATGGCTCCTACAGGAATGAATAGACAACCATTACTTTTCATCGCATTAAAAAATAAAGATATTAGAAAAAAATATGCTGATTTGATTAAAGAGTTTACGGAAAGACCAACAGATGCATATTATGATTCTCCAGTTGTAATTTTGTTTTTCTCCAAAGATTCACCTACAAAAGTATTAGATGGTGCTGCTGCATTAGAAAATATGCTTTTAGCTACAGCTGCTATTGATCTTGGGGCTTGTTGGATTCATAGATCAAGCTTTTTCTTCGCTTCAGAAAAAGGAAAACAATTCCAAAAAGAGATAGGTATTGGAGAAGATTATGAATGCTTAGAAAGCATTGCGCTAGGCTATATTAAAGGTGATAAACCTCAATTTAAAGAGAGAGTTGAAGGCTCAAAGATTATTTAATGAAACATGTTGTTATTGGTGGCGGACCAAGCGGTGTTATTTATGCTTTAAAAGTGAAAAAAGATTATCCTAATGATAAGGTAGTAATAATTGAATCTAGCGATAAGTTATTAAAAAGAGTACTTGTATCTGGAAATGGAAGAGCTAATTTTTTCAATCAAGAACTTTTAGACAATAGTATCGATAAAGCTTATGACAATAAAGATGCTGCTTTGAAAATAATAGAAAAAGATTACGCTAGCAAAACTCTAGCCTTTTTAAGAGAGCTTGGGCTTATATATATTATCGATAATGCAGGAAGATTTTATCCTTATTCAAATTCATCACTGACTGTTTGGAAAGTGTTAATAGAAGCAATAAAAAAATTCAACGTCGATGTTATTCTTAATGAGAAAGTGGTTAGTGTTGATGAAAGTAAAAAAACTGTTTTATTGGCATCGTTAAAAAAAGTAAAATATGACAAATTATTTGTTGCCGTAGGTGGTTATTCATATGATCGAATTAAAGGAATTAATAAGAGTTTGTTAGATTCTTTAATGGTAAAATATAATCTTTTTGAACCAGTTTTATGCCCGTTAAAGACTAAAGAAAAAATACCTGAATATTTAGTTGGTGCTAGAGCATTTGCAACTGTTAAACTACTTGAAAACGATAAAGAAATCTATTGTGAGAATGGTGAAATTTTATTTAAAAAAGATGGTATATCAGGTATTTCTATTTTTGATTCATCGTTATACATTGATTCAAATTCTAATAAAAAATATAAAGTTTTAGTTGATCTGACTAAAAGAGATAATTTCTGTATAGATAAAAATGATAAATCGATACCTTTAGATTTGATGATAAATGAAAGAATAGCAAAATATCTCATAGATAGATATAAAAATAGCGCTTATGAACACTTAGATTCTATAGAATTTAATATTAGTGGTAAATATGAACTTAAAGAATCACAAGTTTCTAAAGGTGGTATTTTACTTGATGAAATTGATTTACACAACATGTCATTAAAAAAATATTCAGATATATATGTTGGTGGTGAAATAATAGATTTAAGCGCTATTTGTGGTGGTTATAATATGGGTTTAGCATTTATAACTGGATATAAGGCTGCTTCAAAAAAATAAGCACCAAATTGATTAACATTTTATAAAATGTGTTAGTCAAAGGTGCTTTTTATTTATAAATTTTTAATTCCTTGATAAAGTTCTTCTAAAGTATATACTTCAAAATTTTCTGTAGGTAGATTATTTGGATTTAATAGACAATCTGAGATTAATATAACTTTAATACCTAATTTGCTAGCTATACCATCTTCCAAAACATCGTTGCCAATCATAACTGTTTCCTCAGCTTTAATATTTAATGCGTTTAAAACATCTTTATAATATTCTAAATTTGGTTTACAGTTTTTTGAGTTTTCAAAAGTAGTAACGAGAGGAAATGATTTTGGATCTAAGCCAATCCAGTTTATTCTTGAATAGGTAGCAATTTGTGGAAAAATAGGATTAGTGGCAATCGCAACTAAATAACCTTTATCTTTTAAAGTATTGACTATGTTTTTACTTGTGTCTGTTATAGGACAAACTTCTTTGCATTTTTGAAAACCAGTTTCGTAATATTTGATAAAGCGATCTTCATTTTTGTAATAATCCATACCACTTAATTTTGTAAAAGTATCAGCAAATCTTTCGCGGTTAGTTTCTAATCCGCCTTTTACCATACTTGCCGTACCTTTCCAAATATATTCAACTAATTTCTTTGGTTCAAATTCTGGAAGTGATTTGCATAAACCTCTAAAATATATATTTTGAAAGGCTTCCATATCCATAGGAAGTAATGTGCCATCTAAATCAAATAAAACATTTTTTCGTAATTCTAATTTTTTCATATATAACCTCATACTAGTATGTAATTTATCAAATTAAGTGAATAAAAAGCAAATAAAAGCTTCATATTTTGTAAATAATAAAAAAGCTATTGATAATAATTAAAATTTATCTTAATTATCAACAGCTTCTTTTTCATTATCTTCTTTTTGATTGATATCTATTTTTTGATATTTAATATATTCGTAACTTCCATACTTATTTATTGTATCAACCATGAAATCGTGAATAGCGTTGCGTAATTTTGTTCTATCGTTATCATAATCTTTTGGGAAGAATGGATCGCTAATAATTACTGTAATTTTGGCTTTTTATATTTCTTAATTTTTCTTTGTCTATATAATACTACAAAGGCATATGCTGGAGTATTAAATCTTATCGGATAGGCAAATGAATGATCAGGAAAATTTCTAATTTTATTGTAGTAAGGCCATATGTGTGCTTCTGGATAAAGAAAGATAGCTCTTTTTTTACTAACTAAATATTTCAGGTATTTTAAGTAATTTTTAGTTGATTGAAGTGTAGAAGGAATAGGAATGCCACCTAAAATTGGAATAAACATATTTAATCCTGGAACGGATACAGCATCTGGAGAAACAATTATTGAAGCTCTATGTGGTCTAGCTAACATAGCTGGATTAAACGCATCTACTACTGATTGTGTGTGGTTTCCATATATAAAATAGCCAGATTTACATCTTTTTAATGCTTTTCTATTAACATATTTTACTCTTCTTATAAAAGTTAAATAAAACCATATTATGGGAGTTGCAAATATACGATAAACAAAAAATGCTGCAAAGTGCCAAAAAATATTATGATGGCGATATTTGTAATTTCCATCAATAATCTTAGGCTTGATATGGGTTCCGGCGAAATCATCATTCATTTCGTCTGTATAATAAATAATTTTTTGCTTCATAATTACTACTTTAAAAGTATACCATATTTATTAGATACTTAAAATAGACTTGAAGTATTTGTTTTTAAGCAATAATTTATTTGTAAATTTTAAATTCTTTTGCCAATTGTCACCTTAATTCTTCCACTTTTTGTTTGACTACCAACTTCTATTATTTTATATTTGCCCTTATGTCTTACGCTAATTTCATCATTTTCTTTGATTATTTGGCTGCTATTTTCAGTTTCTAGCCCATTAACAAATACCAACTTTGATGATATAAGCTCTAAAGTGTTACTTCTAGATAATCCTATAATTGCAGCTACAACAACATCAAGTCTCATTGAAGACAAGAAGTGCATAGTCTCTTCGTATTTTATTTCGTGTTCTATTTTATCGCTATAAAGATCAATTTTAACTGGAGCATTTCCAACATAATTTAGCTCTGATTCAATATATTTGCTAATCTCTTCTGTGCAAGCAAAAAAAGCGTCTTTTTCTGGTGTTAAAATTATATCTCCAATACACTCACGTTTTATGCCTAAGCCCATTAATGCACCTAAAATGCTTCTGTGATTTAATTCATAATATTTTTTGTTATAAATTATTTTGTAAATGTTTATTTTGAATAATTTATTATTGTTGCTTTCATAAGGTGTTAATAAGCATCTTACACGTTCACTATTTGTAAAACCACCATAAAAATAGCAATTTATATAGTTGTTATGACCGAATAAACATTTATTAACAATTGCTTTTTGAGTTTCATCTAAAAAAGAAAGTAAAATAACTTTACCTTCATAGCATTGATCGATATCTGATTTAATTTTTTTAGTAAATCTTTCAATTTCTTCCATAATACAAATACACTTGTATTATAGCATTTTTATATATTTCTATAAACTAACTTTGTTCGTTTTTGATTGCCATAAATATCTATAGTTGTACCTTCAGAAACAGGGACAAATCCAAAAGAATGTAAAAGGTTAGAGCTTATTAAATTATCTGTATAATATTTGGCCATTAAGTATTTATATTTGATAAAGTAATCATGTGAAGTTATCATTTCGTGAATTTTTATAATTGAGCTTTTAGCATAACCTTTATTTCTATATTGTGGCAAGATAGCGTAACCTATTTCTAAAGTTGGCTTTCTAAATAGTTCAGTTTTAAATAGAGAAAAAACTCCGATGCTAATTTGAGTTACACTATCCTTTATAACGTAATTAATAACTTTTGAATCACTATTTGACTCATATATGAATCTTTCAGCGGCTTGTTTAGATTGTATTTTCTTTATTCCTGACCAATATGCAGTTTCTTTGTTCGAATATAAATCTAATATTAATTTATAATCTTCATCTTTTAATATTTTTAGGTAAACTTGTGGTAATTTATAGGTATTCATCAATATAACATATGCACTTAGATAAACTATGTGCTAGTATAGAAAAGAGGTTTAATTTTATGGTACATTTTGGCAATTCTTGGGATGAAGTTTTAAAGGGTGAGTTTGATAAAGAATATTATTTAAAATTGCGAGAATTTTTAAAATTTGAATATTCACATTATGTAATTTATCCTAAAATGGAGAACATTTTTAATGCTTTAAAGACTACTTCATATGAAGATGTTAAAGTGTGTATTTTAGGACAAGATCCTTATCATGAACCTAATCAAGCTCACGGCTTAGCTTTTTCTGTTGAACAAGGCGTAGCTTTACCAAGATCTCTTATAAATATTTATAAGGAAATTAGTTCTGAACTTAATGTTACTATGTCTAGCACTAATGGTAATTTGACTAAATGGGCTAAACAAGGAATTTTATTATTAAACACTGTATTGACTGTTCGAAAAGGTCAAGCAAATTCGCATAAGGGAAAAGGTTGGGAAACTTTTACTGACGATGTTATTAAAAAATTAAATGAACGTGAAGATCCAGTAATATTTGTTTTGTGGGGAAATAATGCTAAAACAAAAGAAGCTTTAATTACTAATAAAAGACATTATATATTAAAATCGCCACACCCAAGTCCACTAAGTGCTTCTTATGGCTTTTTTGGCAACGGTCACTTTAAGAAAATTAATGAGATATTAATAGAAGAAAAAAAGGATCCAATTGATTGGACCCTTTAGATACTAATTAATTGATATAGTTACTTTTAATGTGTTTGGATTTATTACAATTGTAATAACAGAATTTGTAGTAACATTATTTAATTGATATGACTTTCCATTTCCATCGAGGTTTAAAGTTAAATCATCGTTGATTGACCAGTCTAATGCAGAGTAATCAACTCCATCGAAAAATTTTAATTTTATCTTTCCATTATCGACATTTTGTGGAGTAAATGTTATTGAGTAATCACCAGTTGTACTATTATAAGTTAAAGGCATGTCTTTGTTTTGAGACCAGTTATTGAAGCTTCCTATTAAGTAAACTTCTCTTTCTGGTAAAAGCTCACCAGCAACTGATTTAATAACATAATTTAAATCGATTTTGGTAGTTTTATTACTTACGTAAGTCATAAATGTTTCGTTAACATCATCGTTTTCTTTGATGTTAGAAAAACTTACTGGTTTAGTTTCGACAGAATTTATATTAGTTATTGTGCTTTCATTTCCATAAGTTTCATATGCTATTTGATATAAACTATCGAATTTATTTGGGTTCATCCAATCAGAATTTTTTAAAGCTTTTATATAATTTAAATAAATGGCTTTATATTTATTAGGAGTACTAGCAAGTATTGTTTTTGTGTAAAGTAAATTCGAAGTTTTACCATTAGCTGCTTTCGTGGTGAATATGTCTCTATTCATCATAGCGTTTCCATCAGGATTATAATCTTTAGTTATTCCAAAACAACGATCGTTATCTATAGGTATAATAATTGCTTTACCATCTGTTCTTCGAATATAAATCATGTAATTATTGTTGTTATTTCTTAAATTATCAGGATTTCCTATGATGTAATTACAAGCTTCAGTTATAGCAAAATACTCTAAATCAACTTTGTTTTCTATGTCGTTTAGTTCAGCTGAATTGATTGTTTGAATAAGATCTTTTAATCTTGTGTGACCAGTATTTTTTGTTTTATTTGTTTTAAGTTTATAAACTGGTATATATGAACCACTATTATTTTCAACTCCAACTCTTTTATTGGATATTGAATCTAACGATAAATCTGCTCCGTTACCATAGCTACCCTCACCAACTCCATAAGAGCAGTCATATAAGTCACCATAGTTTTCTCCTTCAACTCCATATATACCTTTCTTTTCATTTTTCCAATTTGTCATGTTAACAAAAGAGCCATTTTGAAGAGAGCGTTTTATAAGTGATTTTGAATCAGGCTCATATAGCATATATAAGCCCATTTGATTATTAGTTCCATTAGTCTCATTAATACTAAAAGTAGATAGTCCAACATGTTGGCTTATAATTCCAGCTGCCTTATATACTCTACTAGCGTAAATTTCTTTAATATAAGTTCTGTCTTGGCTTTTATTCCATTTAAGATCTAATCCTGATAGTCCTAAAAATTCACGATCTTCTCTTTCTTTTTTAGCTGTTACATCAGTCCAAACTTTGGCTTCATCACCATAAAGGTCATGGTCATCAAAAGTTTCGTCAAAAGACAATTTAAAATGGTTTAAATTGCTGACTTTACCATCTTTATAGACATCAGTTCTTGATGTGTTACCTTTTTGTCTTATTCCAACTTCATCAAATTCCCATGTAAATGTATTTGAGTAATTAGTTAGGCTAATAGTAACTTTCTTAGCAATTCGATAGGCCTGATTTTTATAGCCTGTTTCATAATCTTTTTGAAGCTTAGTAAGTTCACTTGGTTCTATTTCAACGTTGATATTAATTTTATTTTTTAAATTGAATAAGTCATCATATGTGACATCATCTTTACTATCAATGACTCTAGCTTCAGTATCTAGAGTATCTATACTTATGTTTTTATAAGCGTCTTTTTTGTAAATATCTTCTACTTCTTCGTTAGTTGATGAGCTAATTGATGAAGAGGAAATATTTGATATAGAGCTTGAACTTGATGTAGCTTGTGATGAGCTTGTTAAAGTTGACGAACTGACAACGACACTACAACCTGATAAAGAAATAAGTAGAGGTAATGTTAAAACTAATTTTTTATTCATAATATTTTCCTAAATCTTAGGCTATAAACCTATAATATAATGATAATATCAATTTATTTTAGTAAAATCAAAACAAATATTATTTAACAAAAATATATTGTTTTTGTTGGGTGTTTAACGCTATTTAAAGTATAATATGACCGAGGGATATAAAATGGATCAATTTCAAATTTATGAGAATTTTATCAATTTATTTTCTAATGATGAAGAAATCCGTTTTAACGCGCTTTTAGGCAAAAGAGATTGGATTTTAAATCGTTACTATATAGCTTTTAATTTTGCTAGTAGAGGTAGTGAAGAAAGCTACAGTGATTTAGAGTGCTTAACTCGTCAAGGCCTCCCATTTAAACATCTTAATCAGCCACGTCTTGTTAATACTTCTTTAGCAAACAGAATTGCCAAGTTTAATAAAAAATTTAAAATTATAAAACTTTACGACAGTTTGCCAGAAAGACCTAATAAAGACACTTTCTTTGTTGAGGTTAATTTTAAAAAATTAGATAAAAGTGACTATAAGACATTAGTTTCAAATTTCTTTTACTGTTTAAATAAATCTTATTTAAATATAAAACAGTTTTTAAGTAATGATATTCGTTCTTTATTATTACCTGCATTGATTGGCAATGATAATGAATCTGTCATTGTTTTGGATAATAAATATTTAGAAAAAAACATTTTTAAAATAGATGGAATGACTAAAATTTATCTATACGATGATATAAGTGAACAAATGGAAGATGTTATTGAGAAAATTGTTAAGTATACTAACTTAAAGGTGGTGATTGTTCATGCCTAATAATATTTTAGAATCATTACTAGTTTCTATAGGTTGTAGTCTTAAAGATGAAAAACCTGTTAAGGAAATAGCTACAAAAGCTTTAAGCAGAATTGCAAACACGTTAAAAACTGATCCTAATCAACTAACAAGTTGGAGTAAAGAAACGATTATATCTTATTCTATTTACGAGTGGGCTTATGTTTCTTATGGAAAAAACGATGAAGAAAGAAATGATCTTTTAGATAATAAAGCATTGTTAAATTCTATTTCAACATTAGTAAGTGAAAAATTTTTATTGATTAATTTAAGACCACAAGCTTTTCAAAGTCACGTGTCATCTTTTTCGCCAGTTTCTAGTACGGCAGAGGCAATATTGTCAAAGATGGATTTAATAAATTCGAAAGTTTGTAAACATGATCCAACTAAAACTTTAATACCAGATTTATTCGATAGAATTATAAAAGAAGCTATTGGAATAGTTAAAATGCTTAATTTAGGATTGGCTAACGACGCTTATGGCTCTTGGAGAACTTTACACGAAGCGGAGTGTATAATTAAACTTCTTATTGAAGGAGGGGATGATCTTCAAAGAGTATATTTAAAGCATATTGTTTATAACAACGCTTTTAGAGAAGCGATAGAAGACAAAGATGCTACGGATCAAATATTTATTCAAATGAAAGCTGAAATGAAAGACAAAGGCTTAAAAAGTAAAGATATGAAGAAATATATAGAATATGGTTGGTTATATTCTTCTAATTCTTTTGATTCGACCAATCCAGCTTTTAAATTGAATTTCAGAGATGGTGTTCAAAAAGCGGCAAAATTATCAAAATATTCAGTTTGGTATGAAGCTGCTAGTGAACTTTCTCACTCTTCACCAGTTTTTTTCTATTCACGTGAAGAATATTTTATTGAATTAGCCACTATTGGACTTTATGATGTCCTTGAACGAATTGAAGATATGTTTTATAAATATATGGAAAGATATGGCGTAATTACCCAAATAGATCAAATTTCACGCTCTATTTTACATGATCAAATGGTAATTGTTGCTCGCGATAGGAGAATATTGTTCCAAGATAAATATAAGGATGCAGAATTATATGACGAAGAAGAAATTTGAGGCAGTTGCTTTTGCCGTTGACGATGAAGGAAAGGGAATGGTTGCTGATAATGGCGTTACATTTTTTGTTCCAAATTTACTAAAAGGTGAAAAAGCAGAAATAGAAACAACTTTTAGCTATGGAAAACCTTCGGACGCAAGAGTAGTTAAAAGACTAACTAATTCTCCCGATAGAGTGACTCCAAAATGTAAATATTACGATAAATGTGGTGGTTGTTCTATTATGCATATGTCATATGAATCACAGCTTAAGTACAAACAAGAAAAAGTTTATAACTTATTAAAGAAATTTGGAAAAATAGATGTTAAAGTCAACCCTACTGTCGGTGTAGAAAATCCATGGAATTTTAGAAACAAAATTCAAAAACCAGTTAGACCTGGAAAGAAAAAAGGCGAAATTTCTGTCGGCTTTTTTGCTGAAAACACCCATAATCTTATTTCGGTTGATAATTGTTTAATTGAAGATAAAAGATCAATTGCTATTACTGATAAAATACTTGAATTATGCAAAAAATATAAAGTTCAACCATATGATGAAGATAAAAGAACAGGTTTATTAAGACATATTTTAATTAAGACATCTTTTTCTTATGACGAAGCTATGGTGTGTTTTGTTACGGCCCAAGATGTTTTTCCAGGTATAAAGAATTTAGCTAAAAATTTAGTTAATGAAATGCCTATTATTAAAACAGTTGTTCAAAATATAAATACTAGAAAAACAAATGTTATTTTAGGTGAAAAAGAAAGAATAGTTTATGGCCCTGGAAGAATTAAAGATAATATTTTTGGCTTAGATTTTTTGATTTCAGCTAAATCTTTCTATCAAACAAATCCTAGACAAATAGAAAAACTTTATGGCTTAGCAATTGAAGGAGCTAAATTGACAGGTACAGAAAAAGTACTTGATGCTTATTGTGGCACAGGTACAATTGGTTTATGTGCTTCAAAATACGCTAAAGAAGTTATAGGTGTTGAGATAGTTAAAGAAGCAATAAGAGACGCTACTAATAACGCTAAAATCAACGGTGTTACAAATGCTACATTTATTGCTGATGATTGTACAGATTATATTTTAAATAATTTAGATGAGCACTTTGATGTTATCTTTATGGATCCTCCAAGAAAAGGTTCTACTCCAGAATTTTTAAATGCTGTTAAAAAGATGAGCCCTAGAAAAATAGCATACATCTCTTGCAATCCTGTTACTTTAGCACGAGACTTGGTATTTTTAAAGGATGAATATAGCATTGACTTTGTAACTCCTGTGGATTTATTTCCACATAGCGCTCATGTTGAGACGGTTGTGTTGCTAAGTCGCAAAAACGGCTAAATGCTTAAAATCGTAAAAAATCGATGGATTTCCTACTTTCTAAAAATGAGGGAAATCCTCTTTTTTATTGCAAAAATGACCTAAGTGGCGGTAAACCGGTAAAAAACAGTGCTTTACTCGTATGGGGAAATAGGTCAACTTCAAAAATGAACACCCAACCTACCTAGTATCGAAATGGGGATAGGTGACCGGTATGTTTACACGATGGAAGGAATAGGTGAAAAAGCCCTTATTCATGGGCTTTTACTGAAATCGACCATTTCCTTGTTTTTTGCGTTTTCGGAGTAGACTGCAACTACACAGACAACCCGGAAAACCGATTTTTGGCCTAAAAAGGGTCAAAAACAGGGGTATAGTTTGATTCGAAAGCGAAATAAGCGCGAAAATAGAGAGAGTAATAGGGCTTTTCTTTTTGAAAGCCGACAGGAGAGACCTCATTCGTTGTAAAAAAAGTGATGACTTTCGAAGGTGAAATGTTTCCTCTATCTTCATTGAAACCTAGTGTGAAAAGTGTTATATTTATATCATAATCTAACAAATAGGAGAGCATTGTATGACTTACTCTGAGGCAATCAAGAAATTGCGCAATAAACTGATACTTACACAAACCGAATTCGGCAAATTGTTCGGCGTTTCTTTTGCCACGGTCAACCGCTGGGAAGGTGGAAAATTCAAACCTACTACCAAATTGAAAAGAAAGCTTGCTCCTTATTTTGAACAATACGGAATTGAGGTGGACGAATGACATCTGAAAACGAAATCAACATTAAAGGCCTCTATTCTTTATATCCTAATATCCTTGGTATTCTTTTGCGCGATAACACAACGAAAAAGAAAATTAATCAAGTTTTATATTCTCACACGGAACTTTTCACTAAAGATATTTTCTTTAATTGGAGAATGAAATGATGCAAACATTTCTAGCTAATTGGGAAAGTTATGGGTATTTAGTTCTTTAGCAAAGGAGAAAGAGAATGAAGAAAATTTTTAACCGATATGTATTTAAAATATGGTCAAGTTACTTTTTGACAACCATTTCTGTTTTATCTTTTATCACTTGGTTTTTGCCGGATATTCCCGACAATATCAAGTACATTATTGGCGGCATTTTTTTAGCAGTTTTAATCATTTCTTATGTTGGAATCGTTATTTATCAATCAAAATGCCAAATAGTTCATTTAACGATAAACAATACCAAGGTGAATATTTTGTTTGGAGATATCTTTGAACAAAAAGGAATAAAGGTTATAGGATTTAACGAATATTTTGATTCTCAAGTGGATAACTCAATAATTAGTCATGCCTCTTTGAATGGACAAGTTTTTGATAAAGGATTGATTCAAAAAGAAGATTTTGATTTATCCGTTCAAAATGACGATTCGTTGAAAAAAGCAGATATGAACGCCGACAGAACAAAGGGGAAGAAACAAAAGTATGCAATAGGGCAAGTTCATAAATTTAACGAAGAATTTTTTGCTCTGGCTTTAACAAAATTCAATGAAAAAAACGAAGCCATTTTATATTCCAATGAATACTCTTGTTGTCTATTGGAAATGTGGCGACAACTAAATACGTATTACGCTCAATTGACAATTAATGTTCCTTTGTTAGGAGATGGAATCACAAGAATATTAGACAACACAAGCATAACTAAACAGGAATTATTGGAGATTATGTTGGAAACTTTAAAAATCAGTAAAATGACTTTTAAAGAGCCTTCGGAAATCAACGTAGTTTTGTATCCAGGCGATAATAATTCTAATTATAAATATTTCGATTTCAGCAAAATAAAAATGATGTTCAAATAGAAAATTTTAGGAGGTTTTATGGCACATAATTGTTTTATAAGTTTTAAAAAAGAAGATGAGTATTATAAAGACCAAATTCTTATGAGGCTTGGTGCTGAAAGAATAACGGGCAAAGCGCTTGATCGTTGGATTGATTCGGATGATATCGATTATGTAATGCAAGTAATTAGAAACGAATACATGATGAACACCAGTGTAACGATTTATATCATAGGTGAACATTCATCGGAAAATGAAGGTAGAGATCAACTCGGTGATAAAAATGCTTTCATCAAGAGGGAATTGCAGGCCACTTTATATGATGGAAAAGGATTTAGTAGAAGCGGTTTGTTAGGCATCGTGCTGCCATCAATGGAATCGGCAGTTTTTAAAGGAAAATATGCTTGCTCTGTTTGTGGGAATGAGCATTCATGGGTGGAAATTGGTGACGATACAGTCATAAAAGAGTTTTCGGCTAATTATTATCTTCACAAAGAAGGATGTGCTTATTCAGAAAAAGATAGATTTTGTGTACTAGCAAGATATAGCGAATTTATGAATAATCCGGATTTATATATTGATAAAGCTTTTGAAAAACTATCTCAACCAATTGCGAACGAAGTACATTGGCGGGACTTAAGATAATTTAAAGAGGAGGAAAAAAGATGAGAGAATATGTCTATCTTGCTGGTGATTTTGATCATGATGGTGATGTTGTAAAACAAATTCAAAAATGGAATAAAGACCCCAATAAAGATTTAAAATTCAAGGACGCTCACGAGATAACTCAAGCAAGAGATGAAAGTTTAAATTGTTCAATTAAAGAGTCTTTGTTGAGAAGAATGAATGAATCTCATACCTTTGTTATTGTGGTTGGAAATAACACTAAAATGGTGCGAGCCGGATCGTGTTCTTATTGCATGAGTTATTATAATGGCAGATGCTATCGTGGAAACTCACCGAGCGATGAAAGCTATATTGAATTCGAATGCCGAAAAGCCGTTGAAAGCGGACTAAGAATTATAGTGATTTATAATTCTAGTGTTATTGGTCGTAATAAATGCCCTTCCATTATTGCCAATAAGGGGAAACATATTCCCGCTTATTATTATGCGGGAGGAAATTGTTATTGGAATTATTGTCAAATAAGAGATTTAATAATGAATAGATGTTAACTTTCCATAGATTGCAAAAAATCATTATTTAATTAGGCTAAATATTGCTCTGATAATTTCTCCATAATTGCAATTAAACAATTTGCATAATTTCCTCAAGGTTTTTAGGTTTACATCTTCTTTGTTATTCATCAAATCATAATCTTCCGAGCTTATACCCGATTTGGATATGAGCTCTTTTTTAGTCAATCCTCTTTCTTTCATGAGAGACCATAAGCCGTCATAGGACGTGTATCCGTAATCATCGCTATTTTGCTTAGAACCCTCGCAAAAGGCCATTTTTTCCTTCTGATTATGTCTTGAATGTGATCGATTAAAAGTGCTGTGACGTCTTTGGCGATGTAGCCGTTTCTCACGGTCAATCCAATGGCTTTGAAATCTTCTACCATGCGCATTTTCGCTTTGCCATCTAGCTCGCAATACTCGATGGCTTCCTCTAACCCTTCCTGACAGATGAGTGAAGGGCTGAGAGTCAATGCATCGTGGTAGGAGATGTCCTTACCACTTTTTGGGTTCATTAGCTTTCTGGCATATTCCCCTTTTTGGATTACTTCCGTAATCCCTGCTGTCTCATTCTCGAAATCCTTGATGAACCAGGTCCATATTGTTTCATAGACCATGCCAGCTTTGATTCTTTCTCTTGGTGAGGCAATTCTCAAAATCGCGTTGTAGAGATTCTTCTCTAAGATTTCGAAAATCGCTCCGATGGTAGTGCTTGTTTTCATAATTCCGTTTTTCCCTTTGAAGCACGGCCGAAATCAGTCCAGTCTGGTCTCGTTTCGAAATCAGGCTCTAATACAATGACAGTGCGGATCGAAATCGGTCCGTGGCAGATGATTCTTAAATTTTAGCATGAAACACTCGGCTTCCGAATTTAATGGAAGCTAATGTGAAGGAAAAACTGCCGAAAAGGAGGATGCGCATATGTGGGAAGAGATAAGAACGCCTGAAGGCAAGCTTCTTTTCCGAATCAATCGGGATGAGAAGCTTGTAGAAGGAAAGAAAGGCGAGTGGGTTGTGGTGACAGCCAGCCTAAAGGGAAAGAAGGTGAAGGCAGAAAGAAAAGCCCCCAAAAGAAAATGAATTAGCAGACACAGTCTACAACAAAGAAGCAAATCCATGATGAACAAGATGAACACGGATTTATGCCTCCCAACCAGAAGGCAACATCTCTGTTCATCTTTTTTGCTTGCCTTTTCGATAGGGCAAAGATGGCTTCTGGAAAAAGGCACGGACAAGGCAGGAAACAAATCGAGTCATTTCAAAGTGTACTTGGAGACTTCGCTGCCCATGTTCACCTTATATCGAAACGGAGTGGCTTCTTTTTCTTCTACGATGGAAAGCGGGAAGAAATACGACACCGGCATCTATTTCAACCGAAGCAATGTCATGAGGATTGGATGCCAGACATCCAGCGGCGTGGTATCTTCCAACTACCAGGTGAACAAAGACTACAAACTTTCCGAAGAGAGCGGTAAGACCATCGTAATCAACGTGAAGACTGCGACCGGAATCGCCTCTGAATTCGTTTGCCATGTCATTGACGAAAAGCCTTTTCTCACCATCGGAGGCAAGCGATATGAAGATGGTTCCGTGCTCTATTTCAACAAGGATGTCATCGCGGGTTTTTCGCCCGATTCCATTCAAAGAGGAGATGCGGAAATAGGCGTTACCATCAATGGCCTTTTTTCTTCCTACTCTTCAATCCAAACCAATGAATTAACCGGCGAAGAAGGAAAGAGAATCTCGTATTCCATTTCCATGAACGATAGGGCCGGAAACGTTTCAAAGTTCACCGTCGTCATCGACAAGGAGAACCCAAGCGCCAAGTGGGTTGACGGGGAAGAAAATCCGATAGCGAACAGCGGGTCCACCAATAAAAATGTCAGCCTAGACTACGAAGCAGACGCATCCGCAATCTATTCCTATAACGGAAACGAATACCAAGAGTACAAGAACGGCGGTATCTTCTCAGAAGAGGGCGATTATATCGTCATTCTTACCGACCAAGCCTGGAATAAATCAACCTATTCCATCACCATAGATAAGACGAAGCCTGTTGGCAAGCTTTATTCCGACTATGAGGAAATCGAAGATTGCAGTAAGACCAACGGAAAGGTCTATTTCACATGGGACGAAGACTGCTACGCTACAGTCAACGGAACACCTTACAGCAAAAACAAAGTCATTTCCGAGGAAGGCGAATATGAATTCGTTCTCACCGACAAGGCGGGGAATAACGCCGTCTATCGTATCGAAATCGACTTGACTGCTCCAAGCATCAACTAGACCGCTATGGAGAACAGGAAAGATCATCTCGTTTATTTTTGGTACAACGTCGAATCCGACGGGAAGAAACGCTCCTTTGCAACCCATGAAGAAGCCCTCGAATATGCTTCCAAGATTGAATATCAGAAACATGTCACGGAATTGGAGCTCGATGACGTGAACAAATTCACCCAAACGAACCTCATCGCGAGCGGAA
>ULNA01029045.1_pt1 | contig 51417 bp, 45 predicted proteins | sample 1951801 | NCBI WGS metagenome assembly ULNA01 (sample SAMEA4835565, study PRJEB28245) | human gut metagenome | biome: gut microbiome; material: fecal sample | place: Denmark | collected 2008
CCCGTGCAACTCAAGCGGAGCGCAGAGTAGTCCATCTGGGCCCACCATTTAAAGCCTTTCTTGAAGAGAAAGGCTTTTTTTGTGGTGAGCTGTAATAACTTGAGCCAATGAGGTTGTCGGGTTCGTGATATAACAGATAATATCTCTAAAAAGACAGTGCTTTTATCCAAACAAATATAAGATATTAGATTTGTTTGGATCTATTTTGTCTATTCTGTAAAGTTTCTTATTGTAATAAGCTCAAAATTCTGATATATTCATAGTGTATATTAAGTATTATGAGTATTATGATGTTAAAATTTATCTTAAATAGGTTTTTATTATAAGATGTATTTTTTCCGTAATCTCTTTTGCTTTAATATAGTTTTATTTTTTTATTAACAAAAGAGGAAACAGGCGTATTAAAGGATACATCCTCTATAAATAAACCTGATGAAAAGATGAAAAAAGAAGATTTGTGCAGGAGTATTCTGGGTGGAATTTTTGGCGTTGCTTTTATCGTAGTCTTTATTTTGTATTTCAACAATATGCAGAATGAAAGTTCTGTTAATCCACCTCAAGATATTGAGTGGGAGGAGCCGTTGAAGGCTGAGGTGAAGAACAAGCCGGAGGTCGAGGTGAAAGCGAGGGAAAGTGTTGTTCATCGGTTTTTTAAGTCTGATGACAAATACGATAGTCAATATTCCGTTCGATTGATGGATGGGAAAGTTCTAAAGAAAGTGTTGAATACCAAATTGGGCACTCCTGATGATTTTTTCTTCCTCAGGGAAGGGGATACGGTGGTTTATTCCGGTGACAAAGTGATTGAGATTCGCTTTAAACGCGAAGCTCAATAAAGAGTGAGGTTCTATTCCTCACTCTTTTTTTGTTTTATGGATAGGAAATATATGGAAATGACAGGGTTTGTTTTGAAGAATTCAATGAGAAATCATGCCTGGGAGAAATTACAATAAGGTGTATCAGATTTCTTATTTTATCAGGTGATTAAGTTAAGTACATCCCGCTAACAGAAATGCCGCCCAAGATTAGCGCCAGCAGCTTTTTTAGCGTTTATATTATATAGCTTATGATATAGTATCTCGTTTGAAAGTCAAAATATATTGATAATAAATTCGAGAATTGCCAGCCAAGCCCTACCACAAAATCCTCCTCCCATGCGGAAGGGAATTTTTTTGTGATTTTTAAAGAGATTTCTCCAATCTTTCGGCGTGAGTCCCGGTAACGCATTGCAAACAAATTGATGTATTTTTTTGACAAATTATGGTATAGTGTTATCAATATGTTAATTAAAGGGAACTCTTATGGATGGATACAGAACTTTTATATAATAATTTTATGGAGAAATATTCTGATTATCCTAAAAAATTAGCAGAGCTGATTGCCCGGCAAAAAGACGATTTTGTCAAAACGGCAGAAACAGCAACCTACAATCTTGGAACAATGCAAAAGGACGAGGACATCAGCTTATCGCAAAATATTGTTGTAATCAATGCTTATGAGTTCAAATCCGCTTATGAGAGTTATCAGCGGCAAAATTCTCAAATGTCGGATATTGAGGCTAAGTCCAGGGTTGTTTTTGATTTTTTGCAGAAGCATGGTTCTTCTTTGACGTATGATAAAAATAAAGATGATTTTCTTTTTAAAAATCCTGAAGATTCAACTGATGTTACCCGGGAGCAGTTTTATGCAAACAGCATTTATAAAAATGCTTTGACAAATACCAATTTCTTTGACCGGCATATCGGCGATATGCAGTTAATGTGTATTGAGCCTAAGACAAGCGGATGATTTGCCTCGTAATTTGGACGGGGCGCCTCAAGATGTTATAAATAATTTTTTTAGCGTAGCTCCGGAGGAACGAACCGAAATATTATATAAACGCGGTTTGTATCATGAGGGAATTCACGTTGCGATGGGAACAACCGACGAAAGAAAATGTGACGCTTTTGCTTTGTTGAAGATTATGAGAGAGCATCCCAAATCCGCTAAGGCGATTTTTGACATTTATAACCATCAGCGTTCAAAGATGGGTTATACCGTTGAATGTCTGGCGGGAAAAGATATCGGATCGTTTCAGTATCAAAGAGCCGTTAAAGGCGGGGCGATGACTTATCTAATGCCTAACACTTATAAAAAGCTCAGAGCATATGCGCTGAGCCCTGAGAAAATCCCGGCGGATGATGCCGGATTATTGGATTTGACTTGTCGCTTAACTGCAGATACCGAGTTTTCGCAAAAACAGTTGGATGCTTTTTCTAAACTTCTGTCTCAGAAAAGTCTTTCGCCGGAAGTCTTGGAAAAAAATGAAATTGTGAAGCTTTGTATGGAGCAGGGAGGGTTTAGAGACATCGGCAGTTATTTGAACAGCGATAAGAGATTAAAACAGTTGCTCAGAAAGCATCACTCTCAAAAAGTTTCGGAGAAAATTGCCGATATTAAAATCAGACTGGAGGAAAAAACATCTTCGGCCGTTTACGAGCTGAGAGGAATTTCTGTGTCTGCAAAGGTGCCTTACAAACCTCGGTCGATATCAAAAGAAAATTTGCGGGGATTACATTATGTGTCCAATCGTAAAGTTGACGGCAGCCGGTGATGTCCGGGAGTGTTTTTTTTCATTCGAAAATTTAAATTGATATGGTAAGCTGTTGTTAAAGCTTTCTTTTAGTTTGCAAACTGTCTGTTCGTTGTTTCTGTCGACGCGGAATGTTTAAGTATGAAATATTATGCTTGACTCTTAGGCTAAAGGTGTCTATAGGTTATTTCCGAAATTAGAGTATTATGTCTATCAGATGTTTTTTTTTATGGTTATTCGTTTATCGACTAACATAGAGAGTATTAACACAGTTATTAACCATTAAAATTTGCTGTAGTATGTTAACAACAATTTTAATCATCGTTAACGGCGTGGTTGTATTTGCAGCTTAAGGACTCAGTCTTTTAGGCAAATGGCCATGTTTAGTGTTCCGCTCCGTATGATGCTTTAAATTAGTAAGTATCATTTATTTAAAGAGATTGCCCTTTTTCAAAAAGGCCAATCTCTTTTTTTTTATTAAATTTCTGACACATAAGCGGCGTTTGCGAATGTATGGGTATTGTTTGATTGGCCGAGCAAAATCTGGAAAATGGATTTTGTCCTCCCACTGTAAATATTATTTGACGAATAATAATTTATTATGCTAGATTACAAAACATAAATAAAGATAAGAACGACAAAGGTTTTGATGTGACGGAAAAGGATAAGACACTATATTACCGGGGATTGGTAGCGGCGAATATCAAACGCCTGAGACAGGCACGTCATATGGGACAAAAGGAGCTGGCGGAAGAGAGCCATGTGGGGATAGCAACGATTTCGAATCTGGAGCGGGCGTTGTATAATCCTGACTTGTCGGTGCTGCTGTCGATAGCGGAGGTTCTCGGCGTTTCTTACTTGGATTTGTTTGCGGACAATGAAGAATTTTTCAGGGACAGGGTTGAAAAGAAAGCCTATTCAAAAGACCGTGTGCGTAATGACATGGTTGATTTTATTCTGGCTTCCATTAATCAGTACAGTCCGGAAAAACTAAAGTTCCTTTACGAACAGGTCAAACTTATCTCTCAGACAGAGATGGGAAAGTATTGAGGGTGTTTGGACGCATGGTGACTGGAAATAAAAAAATGCCGAAAATTTCTGTTCTTTTACCGGTATATAATACAAAGGAAGCTTATCTTCGTGCATGTATAGAAAGTATTTTGCAGCAAAGCTATGGCGATTTTGAGCTGATAATAATCAATGACGCCTCTACTGATGAGCATGTGGAAACGGTCATAAAAAGTTATGACGATGCGCGTATCAGATATTACAAAAACGATCATAATCAGGGAATTTCGGAAACGCGGAATAAACTGATGGATTTGGCTCGAGGCGAATATCTGGCAATAATGGATCATGACGACATTTCACTTACGGATCGTTTTAAGATGCAGGCGGCTTATCTTGATGCACATCCTGATGTTGGCGTATTGGGTACGGCACATAGGGAAATACCCAAGAATAAGCTGGTTATTCCGCCGGAGGACAACGAGGGAATAGAAGAGGCGATGATGCTCGGATGCGCCTTGCTTCATCCGACGACTATGATACGCAAGTCGGTTTTGGAGAAAAGCGGTTTGCGGTATGACAAAGAATATTTTCCAACGGAAGATTATAATCTGTATTTACATCTGCTTGGCAAGACGCGTTTTGGTTGTTTGCCGGAGGTGTTGTTTTTGTACAGGAAACACGAGAGTAATACAACCAAAAAGGAAACGCGTCAAATCAGGTCAATAGAGGAGAGGGTGTTTGGGTACCTCCAGTCGGAACACCGGGCATTGTGGGATAAGGTTCAGTCCAAGTATCCACGTTTTGTCAAAGTTAAAATATTTGGCATACCGGTTTTGAAAATCAAACGTTTCCGTGCAACGACAAAGTATTATTTGTTTGGTTTTTTACCAATAGCCGAAACTTATTCCAAGGTTTCAGCCAAGCTTAAATTGTAATGAAACAGGGAGCTGCTTGTGGTTAGGGTTTCTGTATTAATGCCGGTATATCGGACGAACGAAGAGTATTTGAGAGAGGCAATTTCAAGTATTTTAGCGCAAACATATAGTGATTTTGAGTTTTTGATTTTGGATGATTGTCCAGAAGATGATAGAGAACTTATTGTTAAATCATATAAAGATCGTCGTATTAAATATTTGAGAAATGAAACGAATATGGGAATTTCAGAAGCTCGTAACAAATTAGTTGATATGGCGAGGGGAGAATATTTGGCAGTAATGGATCATGATGATGTTTCTTTGCCGGAGCGATTGGAAAAACAGGTAGATTATTTAGATGCTCATCCTGATGTTGGCGTTGTTGGGTGTTGGACAGATGTTTTTCCTGATAATAAAGGGTTATATTTTCCTTCAGATGACTTTAAAATCAAGTCTTTAATGATGAATATATGTGCAGTGGTTCACCCTTCATCAATGCTTCGAAAATCTGTTTTAATTGAAAATAAAATCAGGTACGAGAAAGAATATTCTCCGGCTGAGGATTATAAATTGTGGTGTTCCTTAATGGAGTTTACTCGGTTTTATAACATTTCTGAAGTTTTGTTTAGATATCGTTCACATGATCACAGGACTTCTGTTTTACAAAAAAAGACAATGAGAGAAGTCACGGAAGAAATTCACGTAATTATGCGAAATAAATATCCTGCGTTTTTTGCTTATTATATGAATACGAGAAAGAGGGTATGGTGTATTAGGCTATTTAAGCTGGTTCCTTTTTTGACTGTTACATTAAAAAACAACAAATATTCAGTTTATTTGTTTGGTAAAATTCCGTTATTGGGAATGAAAGAAAAAGGAGACCAGTATGGTTTGTAAAATAAGCGTTATTGTTCCTTGCTATAATCAAGAAAAATACATTAAAGAATGTCTTGATTCCTTAGTTTCCCAAACATTTAAAGATTATGAAGTTATCGTAATAGATGATGGTTCAACGGATGATTCTGCTGAAATTGTAAATGAATATGTAAAACATAATAAAAATATAAGGTTGATACGGCAAGCAAATCAGGGTGTTGTTGTCGCTCGTAATAATGCGATAAAGCAAGCACAGGGGACATATATTTATCCTTTAGATGCGGATGATGTTATTAGTCCGTTTTGTTTAGAGAAGCTTTATGCCGCTATGGAAGAGAATAAAGGTGATGTAATTTATTCTGATGTTGAATATTTTGGTTTGAAAAATGGGCTTTTTCTTAAGAAAGAACCGAATGTGTGGAATATGAGTGTAGGAAATCAGATTGTGGTTTCAGCTCTTTATAGAAAAAGCGATTGGGAAAAGTATGGCGGATATGATGAAAATATGAAGAATGGTCTGGAGGACTGGGAATTTTGGCTGAACTTTATTGAAGATAAAAAGTTTTTTTATTGTATCTGCGAAACATTAATGAGTTATCGGATTTCCTCTTTTTCAAGATCCAGGCAAATAAATAAACAACAAAATAAAAAATTGAAACGCTATGTTTATAAGAAACATCGTTTTTTGTTTCCGTATGTGATTTTTAATAAGATATGCAGGTTCATTTTCAGAAAAAAGCTAACCAAGTCAGGAAAGCTTCAGCTAAAATTTTTTAAGATTCCGATATCAATTAAGTTGTTGTCAATTGAGGGAACCCCGAAGGAGAGATAATGATAAAGTTTTTAGATTTAGAAAAAATAAATAATCGTTTTCGGTCAGAAATTGACAGAAGAATCAGTTCGATCTTAGACCGGGGATGGTATCTACAAGGTTCAGAAAATGAGAAATTTTGTAAAAATTTTGCGAATTATTGCGGCACAGAATATTGTGTCGGCGTAGCTAATGGTTTGGATGCATTGACATTAATAATCAAAGCATATGGGTTTGGTTCTGGTGATGAAATTATTGTACCCTCTAACACCTATATTGCCACAATTTTATCGGTTTCAGCTAACGGTTGTGTCCCCGTGTTAGTAGAACCGAACATTTTTACTTATAATATTGATCCTGATAAGATTGAAGCTGCAATTACACCTAAGACGAAAGCTATCATGGTGGTTCATCTTTATGGGTTAGCAGTTGATATGGAAAAAGTTTGGGCATTAGCTAAAAAGTATAATTTGAAAGTGTTTGAGGATTGTGCGCAAGCACACGGAGCTTTTTATCAGGGCAAACGTGTTGGCAATTTATCAGATGCTGCAGCTTTTTCATTTTATCCCGGAAAAAATTTGGGAGCGTTAGGTGATGCAGGTGCTGTCGTAACGAATGAGGAGCTTATTTATACTAAAATTAAGGCATTGGCAAATTATGGGTCTGATAAAAAATATCACAATTTATATAAAGGCGTAAATTCCAGAATGGATGAGCTACAAGCTGCTGTTTTGGATGTTAAGTTAAAGTATTTGGATAATGATAATAAGAGAAGGCGCGAAATTGCAGATTATTATCTTTCAAATATTAAAAATCCGCAGATTATTTTGCCGCAAATCAAGAATAATGAAGCAACGGTTTGGCATGTGTTTGCCGTGAGAACGCCTGAAAGAGATAGATTTCAACAATATTTGACAGATAATGGTATTCAAACGCTTATACATTATCCCACGCCGCCGCATCAACAGCCGGCTTATCAGGAATGGAACAGTAAACACTATCCGATTTCTGAAGAAATTCATAAAACTATTATTTCTTTGCCAATTTCTCCTGTGATGACGGATGAAGAAGTACAACAAATTGTGGAGACTGTTAATGCATACCATTAATATTGATTTTTTGAAAAATAGAATAATAAAAAATCAAAAAAAATTTCTGAATATGGAAAAGGCCATTGAAAGAGAAAAGGATTTAAACAAACAATATAATATGGCATGTGATGCAGCGACATTTGCTACGAAGCATACTACAGATATCTTCTCTTCCAAAATTATAGAAGACGTGTTCTTGCACATAGCACAAAGCCATTCAATTGCGTTGCCGCAAAGTTATAATCCAAACACTGTTTTGCATGTAATGACGGAAGCTTACATTTCCGGCGGTCATACACGATGTGTGGAACGTTGGGTAAATTTGTTTCCCGAACAAAAGCATTCATGTGTTATTTTAAATCAAAAAGCTGTTTTGCCGGCACAGTTGAAAAGAATTATTGAAAATAGCGGGGGACAATTTAACCTTTATGATATTGGAAAATCAGAAATTAAACGAGCTTTGGATTTACGAAAGTATGCATCTTTATTTGAATATGTAATTTTACATATTCATATGGATGATCCTATTAGTCTTATTGCTTTTGGAACACAAGAATTTAAACGGCCCGTTGTGTTTTTTAATCATGCAGATCATGCTTTTTGGCTGGGAGTTTCTATTTCTGACTATGTTGCCGATTTAAACACTAATCGGAATGTGTTGTCTTTTGAAAAGAGAGGTGTGCTGCGGGCATCTGTTCTTGGTGTTCCTTTGGATAATACACGCTTATTAACTTTAGATAAGAAAGAAGCCAGACGAAGATTAGGAATTTCCGAAGGAAAGAAAATAGTTTTTTCTTCAGGGCAAGCGACAAAATATGATCCCATCGGAGAACCAAGCTTTTATAACATTGTTGAAGATATGGTGCTTAAAGATCCAAAAATTATTTTTTACATTGCCGGAGCAAAACCAACCCAAATATTTTGGCCAGAGTTAAAAAAGAAGTTTCCTGAAAATTTATATCTTACCGGAACTTTAGATTATGCTACAGATTATCCGCTATATTTATCTGCTGCGGATTTGGTTTTAGACAGCTATCCTGTTGGCGGGGTGACATCAATGATTGATGCCGTAAAGGCTCAAAAACCTGTATTGACATTAAATGTAAATCTACAGGCAGATTATTTGTTGAACAGTGAGGCTTGTTGTCGTTCGTATGATGAATTTTTGGAAAAAGCACATCGGATTTTGACAGATAAGACTTATGCAGAAAAAATTTATCAAAATGTATATGAAAAGTTTGAATTAGAAACAAATCCATCTGTTTGGCGTAACAAATGCAAGTATATTTTGTCGCAGTTGCCTCAAAGTCATAACGTTTATTCATTTAAGAGGCCTGATCCTGATTATGATATAACGCCGTTTTCTTTGGAAACGTGTCGGTGGACAGAACCTATTGATTCTAATTTTAATTTAAAATCTTTTATCAAAAAAATACGAAAAAGCATTATTCAGATCCGTTTAAAAAAACATGAAAAGATTATTCGTATTTTTGGTTTTAGCTTGTTAAACAGAAGGTAAAATATATGACGACAAAACCTGAGATATTGTTATTTAATCCCAAGGGAGATGAGCAGGGCTGGCTTGTCGTTTTGGAAAACAACCAAGCGGTTCCTTTTGAGACAAAGAGATGTTATTTCATTTACGGAACAAAGGAAGGGGTTGTGCGCGGACATCATGCGCATCGCAAACTAAAACAATTGTTGGTTTGCGTGTCCGGAAGTGTAGATATTTATTGCGAATATGCTAATTCAAAAGAAACTTTTAAATTAGATTCCCCAAATAAAGGATTGTTACTTGATGGGTTAGTTTGGCATGAAATGCTCAATTTTTCTAAGGGCGCTGTTTTGTTAGTTTTGGCTGACGATTATTATGATGAGAGCGATTATGTGCGTGATTATAAAGAGTTTGTAACGATTCAAACAAAATTTGTCAGCTATGATGAAGTTTTTTTAGAAAAATCGTGGGAATGGTTAAATGACCGGGAGTTAAAAGATTTAACAAATACGCCGGATTTTACTAAAGAGGAACAATTGAACTGGTTTTTGAATTTGCCTCAGAAGACAAATTATTTTGTTAAGGGAGTAAAATATTGTGATGTTCCTGTCGGTGTGTGGGGATTAAAAAATATCACTGCAAATTCAGCCGAATATTTTGGATTTATAGGTGAGGTTAATTATTGGGGAAAAGGTATTGGGCGATATATGTTGCAAGCAGCAATAACGCAGGCCAAAGATAAAAAATTAAGTCGGCTTTGCTTATATGTGCGGAAAAATAATTTGTGGGCTATTGATTTGTATCGTTCTTTGGGATTTGAAGAAAAAGAAGGTATAAAAGAAGATATAAATTCTGGCAGGTTGATGTATATGGAGTTGAAATTATGAAGGTTTTGCATTACACACCTGAAAAAAAACAGATTTGGGATGATTTCGTGAATCATTCAAAAATGCCGATGTTTATGTTTAACAGGGATTTTATGGAATATCATCGAGATCGTTTTCAAGATGCATCCATTATGTTTTATAATGATTCTGATGATTTGATAGCTGTAATGCCTGCTTCCAGACATGATACAGAAATTCGTTCGCATGGCGGCCTGACATATGGTGGTATTATTTGTGCTGAAAAAATGAAGCAGCATATTATGTTGGATTGTTTTCAAGCAATGAAAGATTTTTTTATAAGTATTGGTGCTCGGAAAATTATTTATAAATCTATTCCTTATATCTATCATAATTATTCAGCTCAAGAAGACTTGTATGCGTTATTTATTCATAATGCCAATATTCAAAAAATTGAGCCGGCTTGTGTTATTGAGTTGGCACATCCTTATAAAATGCCTAAAGGGCGCAAGGCACAAATTTCACGGGCTAGACGAGAGGGAATTTGTGTTAGGGAAACTGAGGATTTTGAAACGTTTATTGAAATAGAAAATCAAGTTCTAAAAAAGTATCATAATGCAGTTGCTGTGCATACGGGGCAAGAACTGTCTTATTTGCATAATAAATTCCCTTCTAATATACGGTGTTTTGGCGCCTATGATGCTGTTGGCGCAATGGTTGGGGGGGGGGTAGTTTTTGTGTATGAGCATGCTGTCCACACTCAATATTTGGCGGCTAATGAGTATGCCAGAGAAAATGGTGGTTTGGACTTAGTAATTTCAGAGTTAATAGATCTATTTAAAGATAAAAAATATTTTGATTTTGGGATTTCGACAGAGAATATGGGGCGTTTTTTAAATCAAGGATTAATTGCCCAAAAAGAGGGTTTTGGCGGCAGAACGGTTGCTTATCAGACATGGGAGATTGGGTTGTGACAACACAAATTTGTGAAAAAGAAAAATGTAAGGTATTTATAACAAATAATTTTTGAACAAATAAGATAGAAGGAGGTTGCTCTAAATGAAGATAAAAGGTGTACAAAAAGCAATTGATAAAATTCGAGGTAAGGATAAAAAAAATAGCATGTTTGATCCTGTGCATTATGTAATTGGAATGCTGAAGTTATATGGAATAAAGTATTTAGTCGCTTCTCCAGGAACACAAAATGCGAATTTTAATTATTTTTTACAAAAAGATAATTTTTTTAAATGTTTTTCTGTTGTTGATGAACGAAGTGCGTCTTATGTTGCAACAGGTTTGGCTTTTGAAAAGGGGGAACCTGTTGTGATAACTTGTACGGGAGCTACTGCAAGTCGTAACTATTTATCCGCAATGACAGAAGCTTTTTATAGAAATATTCCTCTTATTGCTTTAACATTTCATAATCCTTCTGGGAATGAATACAATATGACACCTCAATATCTTGATAGAAGCGTAACACAAAAAGATATCAAAGCTTTGTATGTAAAGCTTCCTAAAATTGCTGATGCAAATGATGAAATTGAATGTGTTGTAAAATTAAATGCAGCGTTATTTACGGCCTATTATTTGAAAAAGCCGGTTCATATTGATTGTCCATCAACTCTTTGGAATTTTAAAGATAAATTACAAGTTCCTCTAAAAAAAATATGGAAGCCGGAATATTATAAGGAAAATTTTGAGTCTGTTTCTGCAAATTTGCAAAACAAAAAAATTGCAATTTTTGTTGGTTCTCATGATAAATTTTCTTCAGATGAACAAAAAGCTATTTCAGATTTTGTGACCAGTAGAGATGCCGTTGTTTTTTGTGATCATACTTCAAATTATCATGGACATAACAAGGTGTTATTTTCTCAAGCTTTGGATATGCAATCATTAGATGTTCATCCAGAAGTTATTATTGATATAGGAAATGTAACAGGGGAATATTCTGCGTATGGTTTATTAAAAAGAGCAGAGGTTTGGAGGATTTCTTCAGATGGCTCTATAAAATTTAGAGCTTCTGTTCCTGTGAAAAAAGTATTTTGTTGCAGTGAAAAATATTTTTTTATTTCTTTATCTGCAAAAGAAAAGGTTAATTCATATTTTTCTATTATAAAATCGAAAATAGATAAATTAGTTTTTCCTGAGTTGAAGTTATCTAATGCATTTGTTTGTGCTCATTTATCTCAAAAGTTGCCAAAAAATTGTTCGTTAAATATTTCCATTTTGAATTCTCTTAGAAATATGAATTTTTTTAACTTAGATGAAAGCATTGATGTTAATTGTAATGTTGGCGGTTTTGGGATAGATGGACCAGTTTCTACTTTGGTTGGCATGTCGTTGGCGGATGTAAATAAGAAATATTTTGGTTTGATTGGTGACTTAGCTTTTTTCTATGATATGAACATCATTGGTAATAGACACATCCAAAATAATTTGCGAATTTTGCTTATAAATAATCAACGAGGTGAAGAATTTAGGATAAATCCGGATATTGAAAATGTGATAGGAGATGAAGCAGATGAATTTATAGCTGCTGCTAGACATAATATCGGAGGTGCAAAGAACTGGGCTGTTGCAAATAATTTTATATATATGTCAGCTAATACAGAAGGTGAGTTTATTAAACAAATTGATGATTTTTGTACTAAAGAATGTTGCTATCCTATTTTGTTTGAAGTTTTTACAACAAATGAAAATGAAAAAGAGGCATTGATGAAAATTCGGAGTTTTAATAAAAAATGAAAAAAATAGATAAATCTAGAATAAAAACTTGGTTTGTTACCGGAGCATCAAGTGGCGTAGGATATGAGGCTTGTTCACAATTGTTGGCTAAGGGTTATAATGTTGTTGCGGTTTCAAGACGGTTGGCTCATTTTGAGCATCCTAATGTATTCTGTATATCGGCAGATGTTTCGAATATGGAGGCTGTAGATTCTGCTGTAAGAAAAGGGATAGAGCGTTTTGGAAGAGTAGATGTTTTGTTTAATAATGCGGGAATTTCTTCTTATGGGACTATTGAAGAGGAAAGTTTATCTGAAATGCATGCTGTTATGGATACTAACTTTTGGGGAACATTTAATACAATGCGATTACTCATTCCTCATTTTAGGGAAAATAATAATGGTACTATTATAAATAACTCGTCGGAATGTGGCATTTGTGCAAGGTCTTTTGGAGCAGCTTACGTTTCTTCTAAATTTGCTGTTGAAGGTTTAACTTCTTCAGCACGTCTTGAATGCCAAAATTTTTGTAGAGTGATGGCTGTAGAGTTAAGTTTTTTTGCAAGAACATATATAGGAGCAGGAAAACATTTTGAGACTGGTTTCGAGGAGTATAAAGATATTCCTCTCCTTCCCATACCTTTACCCAAATGTAAATATCCAAATGATATTACTAAAGCAGTATCATTTATAATTGAAGAAGCTGAGAAGGAGGTGATGCAAGAGCATCTTATGTTGGGGCAAGATATAAAGCCAAAAATTCAATATCAAATTTCAACATTATCAAAATGTTTGAAACAATCAGCTCGGAGAGCTGATTGTTGTTTTGGCGTTAATAAAAGAGAGAGTAAAATAGGATTAAATTCCCAAGATGTTTCTAAAAATATTGGTTTAATGAATTTCCATTGGGAAAATGTTAATTTTGGAGCGCTTATTACTTCTTATGCTCTAAACCAATATTTGAATGACAGTGGTTATTACGCTCGTAATATTGATTACGTTCCTTCGTTTCCCTGGATTGATAAGGAAGAAGCTAATCCTTTGTTTGATAATTTTAGAAAAAAGCATCTTCCGGTGACTAGACGTTTTAACGCAGGGCAGTCGTTGAGTATGTTGAATGATGAGTTTTCTACGTTTATTGTCGGTTCAGATCAGGTGTGGAGACACGATTTTATCAAAAATGAAAAAGAAGCTTATTTTTTATCATTTGCAAATTGTGAAAAAAAATTGATTTCATATGCGGCAAGTTTTGGTATTGATACCATAAACGCAGCAAAAGCGGAGATTGATGAGTATAAAATGTTGATGTCTTTGTTTGATGCCATTAGCGTACGTGAAGATAGTGGCATTAAAATCTGTGAGGAGATGGGAGTTAGAGCAACCAAAATGTGTGATCCGGTTTTCCTGTTGTCACAGCAAAAGTGGAGTGATTTAGCCGAAGAAGGAAAAGTTGAGGGATGTGAAGATGATGTTGTTTTTTATACTATCAATGAAGAGTTAGAAGAAGATATTTTAAAATTTATAAACGGTAACAAAGATGTTTTGAAGTATAAATCTGTAAAGAATATTACTTGGAAAACTTCAGTAGAAGAGTGGTTGTTTAGAGTTAAAAATTGTAAATTTTTTGTAACGGATTCTTTTCATGGTTCGTGTTTTGCCATTATTTTCAATAAACCATTTGTGTGTGTTAACACCAATACCAGAACCTCAACCAGGATGCTCTCTTTATTTGATATGTTAGGAATTAAAGGGAGGTATTTTTCTGCATTTGATGATGTTAATATGCATAATCTTTTAGCTAAGGAAACAGACTATCAAAAAGTTAATAAATTTCTTGAAGAAATGCGTAAAAAGTCTGAAGAATTTTTGATTGCTGCAATTGAAAGTCCCATAGATAATATTGAAGAGAAAAAAGCGATTAAAAAGCGCTATAATGAATATGTTTATCAAAATGCACTTAAGAATAAAAACAAAATTTACTTTAGGTATTTGAAATATAAACTTCTTTCTAGGTTTCCGTTTGGAAAAAAACGTAACAAATATAAGCAAAAAAGAAAAGAATGGAGAATATATTACAAACAAAATAAGTTGATTCTCAAGAGTAAAGGAAAATAAAATGGATATGGATATTTTAAAATGGCCTTTCTCTAAGAAAGTAAGGAAAAAGTATAGAGAAAAACGTCATCTTAATTTTAAGCTGATTATGACATTAGTGGTAAGAAACGAAGAAGATATTGTTGAGCAGAATATACGTTTTCACTGTGCAATGGGGTGTGACGGATTTATTGTGTCTTCTCATAACAGTACTGATAGGACAGATGAAATATTGGAAAAACTAAAGAGAGAAGGCTTGGTGTTGGAAATTATAAAAAGGACCTCACAGAATCATCAACATAGTGTGTGGGTTGCTGAAATGATTCACCTTGCCAAGAATAAATATTATGCAGACTGGGTTATTAATGCAGATGCGGATGAATTTTATTATTCTAGTTGTTTGGATTTGAAAAAAAGTATTTTGCAAAGTGAGGGAGGGAATGTTTTATGGGTTGATTCTATTTTCATTTTTCCTGAAGATCGAAAAGACTGGTTAAATTCTTCTTATTTTGTAACAAGACCTTTTCAAAAATTTGAAGCAGATGCATTAGGAATAACAGGTAATTCATTGTATGAAGAGTTTATTGGCTCCCAAGGATGTACAAAAGTTATACATAAAACACACGGTTTTGTTCGAATTTCTGATGGAAATCATGATGCCAAGATGAGGTTTCGGAAAAAAATTCATTCTGCGGATATTCGTCTTTATCATTACCATATTCGTAGCTATTTAGGATGGGAACAAAAGGTTGCACGTTGGGTTGACAGCATTTTTTTGTTACCAGATGGACAAGGCGAGCATATGAAACATATGGTCAGATTGTATCAGACAGGAAAGTTAAAAGACGAATTCGAACACAAGTATGGTTCTCAAATGCGTGAATTTTTAATAGAGCAAGGAGTGGTTTCTAACGATCCGTCTGTTAAAAATTTTTTGAAGTATAAAGGGATTATATAATGTTTACTAACAAATTTGATTTGGTTGTTAGTATGGGGGAGGACTGTGCTTGTGCAATGTATTTGCGCAAATGTTCTCTCAGAGATGCATCTTATCCTTTTGATTGGTTGTGTCATGCTGCGTTTGAGACGAGAATAGAATGTCTAAAAAATCATTTTGACGGTTTCTTGGAAAAAGAGAATATGAGGCGCTTGGACAAGCCGACGACTGGATTGAGAGATTTAGAGAATGACAGTTATGAAGACGTTAATACCGGTTTTTATTTTTATCATGATTTTAAGGAAAATGTTCCTTTTGACATAGTCTTTTCTGGAGTTAAAAATAAATATGAGAGGCGTATTGAGCGTTTATATAAAAATATCGAAAAATGTAAAAAGGTTTTATTTGTTTGGTGGAGCAGGGATAAAAGGGTTGATGTAGATACCATTCTTGAATCGCAGAAAATATTGTCTGATTCTTTTCATAAGCCAATTTATCTTCTCGTTTTTGAAAATAGCAAACAGATTGGGGAGCCTGAATTATCTTATTTGTCTGAGTTTGTTGTTGTTTGCCAAGCTGATTTAGTTGGAGGGATATCGACGACAATGGGAAATGAGAGGGTTTCATTGCCTGTTTTTAATATGATTAAGAAGAAAGGAGTTATGTGGCAAAAAATTAAATTCTTTGTGTTGAAATATACTATAAGAATGTTGGTTGTCTTTATTCCGGTTAAAAAATGGAGAAAAGATACTCGCAGTTATTTAAAAAGATTTGTTGGTATCTCGTAGTTCTTGAAAATTGCAATGAAAAAGTGGCGGAAGAGATTGAGACAGTGGGGAAAACGTTAAAAAACTGTCTTTGTGGTCTGATTTGAGAGTGAATCTCGCTTGAAAATGTCCTGATGAGCATTAATTAAATGTATCGAGGAAGGTGAGGGTGAGATGCAATTGAAAAAATATGGTTTAAATCTTATCAGCGTTACGGCATTGGGTATCGGTTCCGTCGTCGGTGCCGGTATTTTTGCACTTTTGGGACAGGTCATCATGATGGCCGGAGACCAGACTTATTACGCTTTTATCATCGCCGGGGTTGCCGCTTTGTTTTCGGGATATTCTTATTCCCGGCTGGCCGCCGCATATCCAGATTCCGGAGGACTGACCGATTATTTTCATATTGCATTCAAAAAACGCTGGGTCGTGGGGACGTTTTCTCTTATTTATATGATGACGTCAGCCGTTTCCATTTGTATGATGGCAAAATCGTTTGGCATTTATGCCGTAAAACTTTTTCCTCATGTGCAAGATACAAATTTTTTTATTAACGCTGCAGCATGCTTTTTGATTGTGGGGCTGGCGGCCTTAAATATGCAGCGTTCCAAAGACGTCGGCAACACCGAGATTGTGATGGTCTCCATCAAGATGGGAATTTTGTTGAGTTTGATTATTGCCGCTTTAATTCATTATGACATTGCCGAGAAAATGCAAACCATTCCGTTTAATGAAGTCAAGTTTATGGGAAGCATCGGCGTGACGTTTTTTGCCTTTGCCGGTTACGGTGTTATTACCAATGCTGCCGGAGACGTAAAAAATCCGCAGCGGACTATCACCTGGGGCATTTTTTTGACTATTCTTATCGTTATTGGCTTGTATCTTGCTCTGGCTTTTGTCGCTTTGCACTTTATTCCGGCCAAGGAACTTATGGCGAACGCGGATATTGCGGTTGCGGTGGCGGCGAATCGTCTGATGGGAGACTGGGGGTATGCTTTGATGTATATAACGGCGGTTATTGCTTTTATTTCCGGAATCGGGGCAACTTATTTCAGCATTTTTCGAATCTCATATGCCTTAGCCCAGCAACATATTCTTCCGGAATTTTATCACCGTCGGTTTTGGCAACGGGGAACTTGGGGAAATCTGCTCACTGTGTTGCTGATGCTGGCGGCAACGCTGTGGTTTGATTTTAATCAGATCGTCAATCTGTCCAGTGCCGCTTATCTTATCAGTTATCTTGCCGTTTTTTCGGCAAACTGGATTTTGCGCCGAGAGACCAAATCTTCGCCGACAATGATTGTTATCGGTATCGGCCTGATGCTCTTCATCTTTTTGGCCTTTATGGCAAGCCTGGTCATTGAGGCTTGATTGAGAGGGTAAATTCTCTGGAGATGATGGGTTTCATACTTCTTATAACCTTGGGTTATAAGAAGTATATCATTGTTTTATAATCTGGGCTTTATATAATATGTTATGTGCTGTTGAGGCTGCTTAATTTGGGAGCTCTTTTTTGGGTATTATCCAACTCATTGTATATTCAATAAATAAATCTGAAATAAAGTTCACTTTAGTTTTTGCACTTGAAATTTGTTAAACGTGTATTACCTCAACTTATAATAAGGATATGAAATGTAATTCATTTAAACGTTTTATTATGTAAAGAGTTTCGTGGCGAATTGTTTGCATTGCGGGTATAAAAACGATATGGAAGAAGCAGTGAAAAAACATATGGGACTTAAGGTCAAAATTATGCGCGAGCGAGCCAAGCTGACTCAGGAGCAGCTGGCTGAAGAGTGCGGCGTTAGCTGGCGTACCATTTCCAATTTGGAACGCGGCCTAGTGGTTCCCGATTTGACAATGCTTCTCTGGGTTTGCAGTTGTTTAACCGGATTAAAAACAAGATGGTGTTAACTGCGGCAGGCAAGGACATTCTCAATTACATAATGGGATTTGACCGTATTATGTATGACGTGAAAAACTACAAACGACAGAACAACACCCTGCAAGGAACCGTGAGACTTTGGACAAGCGACGGATTGGGTGCCGGCTATGTGTCCGTTTGTTTGTCAGACTTTTATTTGCAATATCCACAAATAAGCGTAGATGTGGTTTGCAGTTTGGAACGGCCAAAAAATCTTGATAAAATGGATATTTGCATCATTTATGAGGAACCGGGAGCGGATATGACAACTGTTTTTAAAGGACGGCTGAAATTCGGGTTGTTTGCTTCTCTGGATTATTTGTCGGTGTTTGGACGACCCAAAAGCATTGAAGATTTGCAAAAGAATCATAAAATCTGCACCAGAGATAATTTTGCGTCGGTTTGGCCGAGGTGGAAAGAGATTCTGGACGGGGCACAAAATGTGGTGGCTTCAACGAACGCTACGGCTGTTTTGCTTAGTTTAATCCGTGACGGCAACGGAGTCAGCCTGCATCCAATCGGTTCTGCCAGCAGGGAAAAAGATTTGGTATTCCTTTCTGAACTAGGATATGAAGAGGAACATGACTTTTGGATTGCTACGCGCAAAGATTATGTTCAGCGTCCGGAAGTTAAAGTTTTGATAGAGTGCATCAGGGATGCGACGTTGAAAATCTAATTTGGGCGAGACGGGTTCAAAAAGTCGGTGTGATGTGTAAATTTGACTGAGACAGACATTATGCCGCTCAAAATTTTTGAACCCGAAACCCAAAAAATTTTAGTTTATCATTAGTAAAATGTCAATGCTCTGTTATAGCAGGTGGACTAAATTCTGCAAAAAGAAATCCCCGGTCTGAATGTTCAGAACCGGGGAGGGCAGATAAAAAACGCTGGTGTTTACTCTTCGTCAGAGACGATATTGTCGTCCCCAATGAGTTCGGAGGTCAAATGTCCGGCGTCAGCCTTGATTTTGTTTTCGATTTCAAGAGCGACATCAGGGTGGTCTCTCAGGAAAATCTTGGCGTTTTCGCGGCCTTGGCCGAGTTTTTCTCCGTTATAGGCGAACCAGGAGCCGGATTTTTCGACAACGTTTGCTTTAATTCCGAGATCCAGCAATTCTCCGGTTTTGGAGATACCTTCGCCGTACATAATGTCGAAGTCGATGATTTTGAACGGAGGAGCCACTTTGTTTTTGACGATTTTGACTCTGGTCTGGCTGCCGATGATATCTTCCTTATCTTTAATTTTTCCGATGCTGCGGATATCAATGCGTACCGAGGCATAAAATTTTAATGCGTTACCGCCGGTGGTTGTTTCGGGGTTGCCGAACATTACGCCGATTTTCATACGGATTTGGTTGATAAAGATGATGAGGGTATTGGAACGGGAAACCGTTGAGGTCAGTTTACGCAAAGCCTGACTCATCAAACGAGCCTGAAGCCCCATGTGGGAATCGCCCATTTCGCCCTCAAGTTCGGCCTTGGGAACCAAAGCGGCAACGGAGTCAACGACTAAAACGTCGACAGCGCCGGAACGGACCAGAGTGTCGGTGATTTCCAGAGCCTGTTCTCCGGCATCCGGCTGAGAAATCAGCAAGTTCTCAATATCCACGCCGATTTTCTTTGCATAAGAAGGATCCAAAGCGTGTTCGGCATCGATGAATGCGCAGGTACCGCCTTTTTTCTGAGCCTGAGCAATGACGCTCAAAGCCAAAGTTGTTTTACCGGAGCTTTCCGGACCGTAGATTTCGACAATACGGCCGCGGGGCATACCGCCGATACCGAGGGCCAAGTCCAAACCGAGGGAGCCGGTGGAGATGGCTTCAATGTCAGCATGGGCGTTATCTTGTCCGAGTCTCATAATGGAGCCTTTTCCGAAGGCTTTTTCAATTTGGCTTAGTGCCGCATCAAGCGCTTTATCTTTATCCATTTGACAGTTACCTTGTAAGTTAGATGTTAGTAATGGTTTTGTTATAAACCGACAGCAGAAAAATACAATTTCCGACTCTCAGTTATCCCTATGAAAAGTAATATGTTCTATTTTTGTTCTTTTGGCAAGAACTTTTTTGCGTAATAGCGTTTTTTTCTGCGACTACGGCGGGAAACATAGGAATCCTCGGCATTTTCTTCGGAAGAGAAAGCCTCGTGTTCGCGATATTCTCCGATTGCGGCGGTGACAACGGCACCGAAGATGACCACCGCCCAGGAGCAATAAATCCAAATGAGCAGGATAGGGAGCGTCGCCATGGCACCGTAAAGGGTCTTGTAGGTGGCGCTGGCCGAAATGGCCAAACCGAAGAACTTGCGGAGCAGGAAAAACATCATCATGGCAACCACAGCGCCGATAACCGCATTGGAGAGGCGTACTTTTTTGTTGGGCACCAAAACATAGAGCAGAACCAGCGCCAAGGTGGTGAACAGGCTGGGAATCAGCGTGCTGAGGTAAAACTGGGAGCTGATGATGTCTTCCGGCATAAATTTTTGCAGCGTATAGACGTATCCGCGCAGAGAGAGCGCGGTACCGAGCAGCAGAGGCCCAAGGGTGATTACGGTCCAGTAGAGGGTGATTTTAGTTTTGATGTTGCGGGGTTTATATACCTTAAATATGAAATTGAGGCTGTTTTCAATGGTGGAGAGCATCAAAATGGCGGTGACGGCGATGCCGATGACACCGATGGCGGTCAATTGAGCCGTTGCATTAATAAAATCGGCGAAATATTGGCTAATTTCCTGTTCGATGTTGGGAACAAAGTTTTGCAGGATAATTTCCTGCAGTTGTTCTTTGGCCCCCTGAAAGACGGGAAAAGCCGAGAAAATGGCCAATCCGATGGCAAGCAAGGGAACAATGGCAATCAGAGACGTATAGCTTAAGGAAGCCGCAACCCGGAATATAGTGTCGCTTTGGGCTCTGCGCATAAGGAAAACGATGAAATTCCCTGCGCCGGAAGCTGTTTGCCGCAGGCGGGAGATTCCGGAACGGAGATACTTATTCAGATACATTCTGCACCTATGAAAAAAATTGTTTACAAATTTGGTTTAATTTTATAGAAATCTACCATAGATTTCAAGTTAATTAAATAAACTGTTAATCTTACCAAAGAGTAAAGATAAAGAAGTAAAGGAAGACGTTATGACTGGAACTGCAGCTTTGATGGCTGGAAAAAAAGGTCTGATTATGGGCCTTGCAAATGACAAATCAATCGCTTGGGGCATAGCTCAGGCTTTGAATGCTCAGGGTGCTCAGATTGCGATTTCTTATCAGAACGAGGCTCTGGAAAAAAGGGTTCAGCCTCTGGCCGCCCAACTGGACAAAGAGCCGCTGCTGATTAAGTGCGACGTTTCGGACTCTGCCAGTGTTGAAGCTTGTTTCAAAGAACTCGGCGAAAAGTGGGGCAAAATCGACTTTTTGGTTCACGCTATCGGTTTTTCTGACAAAAATCAGCTCAAAGGCCGTACAATCGACACGACCCGCGACAATTTCAAAATGACCATGGAAATTTCCTGCTTTTCTTTTATCGAAGCCTGCAAATATGCTTCTCCGATTATGAACGAAGGCGGTTCCATCGTTACTCTGACCTATATGGGCAGCGAACGGGTTTTGCCAAACTACAACATTATGGGTGTTGCCAAGGCCGCCTTGGAAGCTTCGGTTCGTTATGCCGCCATGGATATGGGCAAGCAGGGCGTTCGGGTTAACGCTATTTCCGCCGGTCCGATTAAGACGCTTGCTGCTTCTGGCATTGGCGATTTCCGCAAAATCTTGCACTGGAACGAATTAAACTGTCCGCTGCACCGCAATGTTACCCAGGAAGAAGTCGGTATGACCACGATGGCTTTGTTGTCTCCCTGCGGCACCGGCATTACCGGAGAAGTTATCCACGTGGACTGCGGCTATCATATTCAGGGTATGCTGTGCTTGGATAACGCTGCCGAAACAGCAGCAATGCTGAGTGAGTAAAATCAACAGAAATTTGGTGAAAAACCGAATTAAAAGTTGTTAAAAAACTGAAAAAGTTTAGAATAAAGACCATTGTTTGATGGTCTTTATTTTTTTACCGGGTGAAACATGTCTGAGAAGCTTACGCCTTTTCCTAAGGATACTGCAAAAAGAAAGAAAAAGCTGGCCGTGAGAATTTTAATCAAATCACTGGTTTATGCATTCGCAATTTTCGGCATACTGTTTATTTTGCTGCTGCTGGTTATTTTGGGACTGTTGCGGCAGGAGCCGGGACGGGCGACGACAATTCCCCGGCAAACAGTGCTTAAAATCAATTTTGACGAGGCCTACCGGGAGGTGCGCAGCGATAATCTGCTGACGGAAATCAGCGAGGTGTCTCCGTTGTCGTTTTACGATTTGGTCAAGGCCATCAATTTAGCGGCAATTGACGACAGGGTTAAGGTTTTGGTCGGCAGAGTGGGCAATTCTCCGCTTGGGTTGGCTCAAATTCAGGAATTGCGGCAGGCGGTGGCGACTTTTCGTTCCAAAGGCAAGAAAGCCTACATCTTTTCCGCCGGATTTGGCAGTTTCGGCGGCGGTACTTCCGAGTATTATCTGGCTTCGGCCTTTGACGAAATCTGGATGCAGCCCAACACTGACCTTGGATTGACCGGAATTGCCATGGAGGTTCCTTTTTTCCGGAAGTTGCTGGATAAAGTCGGAATTAAGCCGGAATTTTACGCCCGACATGAATATAAGAACGCAATGGCTTCTGTTTTGGACGAGCGGATGTCTGAGCCGTTTCGACAGGAGATGCTTCGTTTGGGCGGAACGATTTTGGCTCAAACGGTCAGCGACATCAGTGCGGCTCGCGGTTTAAGCGAGGAAGACGTCAACCGGCTGATAAACCGGGCACCGTTGTTTGCGGCCGAGGCTTTGGAGGCCAAATTGATTGATCGGATAGGATATGAACCGGAGCTGTTTGACGAAATTCAAAAGACTGTTTCGGGAGAGGTTGTGGAGATAAGCGACTATGCCTCGGTTATCCGTGACGGCCGCAAAGGGCTTCCGAAAGTTGCCGTTTTGGTTGCAGACGGCGTTATCAATGAAGGAAAAAGCATTGACAATCCTTTGCAGGGTGAGGCTACCGTGGGCGCTGCGACGGTAACGGAGCAGTTAAACGAGATTGCGCGGGATAAAAACGTTAAAGCCTTGCTGCTGCGGGTAAATTCTCCGGGCGGAAGTTATGCCGCCTCTAACGAAATCTGGTATGCCTTAAACAAATTGAAGAAAGAACGCCAAATGCCGGTTGTTGTTTCGATGGGCAATTATGCTGCATCAGGAGGATATTTTATTGCACTGCCGGGAGATAAAATCATTGCCGAACCTTCTACGATTACGGGATCAATAGGCGTGTTGGGCGGAAAAATGGTTTTGAACGGTTTGTGGCAAAAGCTTGACATCAATTGGGAGGCTTTGCGTTTTGGCAGCAACGCCGGAATATTGAGTATGAATACGGGTTTTTCTGAAAGCGAAAAAGACATATTTAACAAATCATTAGATAACGTATATGAAGATTTTACTTTAAAAGTTTCGCAAGCCCGGAAAATTGATGCGGCAAAAATGGACGAACTGGCAAGAGGGCGAATTTGGACCGGCTCGGGGGCATTGAAAAACGGTTTGATTGACGACATCGGCGGCTTTAACAAGGCTTTGGGTATAGCCAAAGAACTGGCGGGCATCAAACCGGAAGACAAATTTACCATTGCGTATTATCCGAAACAGAAGACTTTGCAGGAAAAAATCAGCGAAGTCCTCGGTACGGCGCCAATGGTAGCCGCTAAAAAGGTTAAGGCCGATTTAGGGCTTGATATTGAAAGTTTAACTGTGCTAAAAAGAATGCAATATGATGCAGTGTTACTGCCGTTTGTAATGAAATACTAAAGGAAAAAGACAATGGCGATTGATAAGGAAACCGTAAGAAGGATAGCATTTTTGTCCCGGCTGCGCGTGGATGACGACAAAATAGAAGCGACGGAAAAAGAATTTAATAAAATTTTGCAATGGGTTGAACAGCTCAAAGAGGTGAATACCGATGAGGTTGAACCGCTGATATCCGTCAATGAAAACAATTTGACCCTGCGTGCCGACGAAGTTACCGAAGGCAATCAGGCCGACGCCGTGCTGGCCAATGCGCCGATGAAAGAATACGGGTATTTTGCAGTGCCTAAAGTTGTTGAATAACCCCTTTGGTTGGTGCCTGATACGGAAATTGCGGGAGGAAAGCGTCCTTACGTATTTCTTTGTACGTTTTGTTACTTTTTATTATCCGCAGAGCATCCGAGTTATTGGGGTGAGCCTGAGAAGATTAAAAAAAAGAGAGAGAGAAAAATGACAGATTTAACTAAATTAACCATAGCGGAAGCGCGCGAGGGATTGCGCAAGAAAGAATTTACGGCGCCGGAACTGACGGAGGCTTATATTAAAAAGATGGATGCCGGCCGCAATTATAACGCTTATGTCTGTGAAGAACCGGAAAAAGCTTTGGAGCAGGCCAAAGCCAGTCAGATGGAATATGACAATGGCACAGCAGGAGAATTAGAGGGAATTCCGCTCGGAATTAAAGACTTGTTTTGTACCAAAGGCATACCGACAACCGCTTGTTCCAACATTTTAAAAGGTTTTGTTCCGCCTTATGAATCTACCGTGACGGCAAAACTGCTGAATGCCGGCTCCGTTTTTTTGGGCAAGCTGAACTTGGACGAATTTGCAATGGGCGGCAGTAATGAAACGTCAGCTTTCGGCCCGGTCGTCAATCCGTGGAGTGCGAATACGCCCCTGGTTGCCGGCGGTTCTTCCGGAGGTTCGGCAGCCGCTGTTTCAGCCGAAATGTGCGCCGCGGCAACCGGTACCGATACCGGCGGGTCAATTCGTCAACCGTCTGCTTTTTGCGGTGTGACGGGCATAAAGCCGACGTATGGCCGCTGCTCCCGTTACGGGATTATTGCATTTGCATCGTCATTGGACCAGGCCGGACCAATTGCCAAAGACGTTCGTGATTGTGCAATTATGCTTAAGACAATGGCGGGGTATGATGCCAAGGATGCAACTTCCGCCAAGGTTGAGGTTCCTGATTTTGAAAAGTTTTTGGGGCAAGACATCAAGGGAATGAAAATCGGTATTCCGCAGGAGTATCGGGTTGAGGGGATGAATGAAGAAATCCTCGGCTATTGGAACAAGGCTGCGGAAATGCTCAAAGCCCGGGGGGCGGAGATTGTCGATATTTCTTTGCCGCATACCAAATATGCATTGGCAACGTATTATATCATTGCTCCGGCAGAAGCATCGTCCAACCTGGCGCGTTATGACGGTTTGCGTTACGGCAACCGGGTCAACGGGCAGCATTTGGACGATATGTACATAAATTCGCGTACGGCAGGTTTCGGCAAAGAGGTCAAACGCCGGATTATGATAGGCACTTATGTCCTTTCGGCTGGGTATTACGACGCTTATTATCTTAAAGCGCAGAAAGTCCGCCGCTTAATTCGCGACGATTTTGTCAGAGCTTTTGAAAAATGCGACGTTATTTTGACGCCGACGGCGCCGACGGCGGCTTTTCCGATTGGCGACAAGTCAATGCAGGAGAATCCGATTACAATGTGGCTGAACGATATTTTTACGGTTTCGGTATCGCTCGCCGGCCTGCCGGCAATGAGCCTGCCTATCGGGCTGTCGAAAGACGGGCTGCCGCTGGGTATGCAGCTTATCGGCCGGGCTTTTGACGAGGCCAGCGTATTTAAAACCGCAAGCGCGCTGGAAAAGGATGCAGATTTTAAGAGAGGACAGAAATAATGACGGGGATGATTATTGAAGGCAAAAGCGGCAAATGGGAAGTTATCTGCGGTTTGGAAATTCATTGCCAGATTATTTCCAAGTCCAAAATGTTTTCGGGGGCGTCGACACACTATGGTTCTGATCCTAATGAAAATGTGTCTTTCGTGGATGCCGGTATGCCCGGTATGCTGCCCACTTTAAACGAAATGTGCGTTCGTCAGGCGGTTAAGACCGGTTTCGGCTTGAATGCAAAAATCAACAAATATTCGGAGTTTGCGCGCAAAAACTACTTTTACGCCGATTTACCGCAGGGGTATCAAATCAGCCAGTTTAAATATCCCATTGTGGGAGAAGGACATGTAACGGTCGATTTGAGTGACGGAACAACCAAAGACATCGGGATTGAGCGGCTGCATATTGAACAGGATGCCGGAAAATCCATTCATGACATTTCTCCGGACAAGAGTTTTATCGATTTGAACAGAGCCGGGGTGGGGCTGATGGAAATCGTCACCAAACCGGATTTTCGTTCGCCGGAAGAAGCCGGGGCGTTTTTGCGCAAGCTGCGTTCAATCGTTCGTTATCTGGGGACCTGTGACGGAAATATGGATGAGGGTTCTATGCGCTGCGACGTTAACGTTTCGGTTCGCAGGGCCGGTGAAGAGGGGTATCGTACCCGTTGTGAAATGAAAAATGTGAATTCGGTAAAATTTGTGATGCAGGCGATTGAATCCGAGGCGAAACGCCATGTTGAGGTTTATGAGACCGGAGGCGACATTGCCCAGGAAACCCGGCAGTTTGATCCTTCGATGGGTACCAGCAAGGTTATGCGCAAAAAGGAATTTGCTCACGATTACCGTTATTTTCCGGAGCCGGATTTATTGCCGTTGGTGTTGAGCGATGCGTTTATCGATGAAATAAAGGCGGATTTGGTTGAGCTTCCCGATGCCAAAAAAGCACGCTTTGTCAAAGACCTCGGGCTGACGGCCTATGATGCCGGCGTTTTGTGCGAAAACCGCGAAGTTGCCGAATTTTTTGAAAAGGCGGCTAAGGGGCATGATGCCAAGAAAGTAGCCAACTGGATGATGGGTGACTTTTTCGCAATGCTGAACGAAAAGAAAATTCCGTTGGAAGAAAGCCCGGTCAGCGCCGAAAATCTGGGTAAACTGGTAGAACTGGTCACTTCAAACGTAATTAACGGCAAAACGGCAAAAGACGTTTTTGCAATTATGGCGGAAACCGGGGAAAATCCTGAGAAAATCGTTGAGGAAAAGGGGCTGAAGCAGGTTACCGATACCGCTGCCATTGAAGCTGTAATTGACAGCGTGATTGCGGCTAATCCTGACAATACGGCAGCTTACCGCGCCGGCAAAGTTGCTCTGATGGGGTGGTTTGTCGGACAGGTAATGAAAGCTTCCGGCGGAAAGGCTAATCCGGGCGTCGTCAACGAACTGTTGAAGAAAAAACTCGCCTAGCGTGCGTTTGTGGCTGTTTTATGCGGCGTAAAAGCTTTGGAGCCAGTGTTGGCCGAAAAGCTTTTACTGCCGTCAGAGAATTTTAGCCGCGGCATTAGGCCATCTTTAGAATTAAGTTGCAGAAAGTCTTGAAATAGCAAATGGGCAAAAAGAAACAAAAAGCTCCCGTTACACCGGAACTTATCTTAATCAGCGATCCAAATTCGGATGTTGACGATTTGGTCAGTTTTGTTATGGCCGCAGTTCTGGCTGACAAAGGTTATTTTAAACTCGGCGGGGTAGTCGCCACCGGCGGAGAAATGATGACGCGTTTGCGCAGGGCCATGTTCAGCAAAGGATGTTTTATCGAACTGGGGTATCCGTTTTTGAAGGTGGCGGTCGGGGCTGACTATCCGAGGCGCAACGGCGACGCTGACAATTTTTATCTCAGCCATCCTTTGAGCGAGGCGGTTGAACGCAAGGGTGTGGTTGTGGAGCGCAATGTGTTGCGACTGTTTCATTCCTGTGTGAATGCGGCAGAAGACAAAAGCCTGACGATTGTGGCAAATGCCCAGATGTCTGACGTTGCCGCCTATTTGCGGGAAGCCGGCGCTAAAAATCTGAAAAAATTTGCCCGAATTATCGTTATGGGGGCGTATGCTCCGCGGGAAAACGATGAAAATCCGGCCGTTCCCGACAGCAGTTCTTATAACAATGCGGTTTGTATGCAGGGAGCCGAAGAACTTTATCGGGTGGCGCAGGAAAAAGGGGTGCGGTTGATGTTTGTACCTAAAGACGTGATTTATCAGATGCAGCTGGGGCGGGAATTTTACGACCGTCTTGAAAAGCTGTCTTCGCCTCTTGCCAAGCTGATAGCGGCAGCCAATAAGCTTTGCCTGGAGAATCTGTGGAATGCGGTTCGCCGCGGAGACTATTCGCATTTTGACATTCGCCGTTTTGCCAAGGTGTTTATGGGCAAGGATTACAAGATTTCCAGCAGGGTTATAAGCGGTCGTGAGAGTTTTGAAGAAATTTGGCCTAAAATCCGTTACTTCAACCTTTATGACGTGGTCACGGTAATGGGGGCGGCTGATGCATTATTCCGACAGTACGGCAGGTTTCGGCGAACAAGTGAAAAATATATGATTTATGAGGCTGAATTGTCGGATCCTGAGGGGCTGAAACAGGCTTTGAGCGATTTGATTGTTGAAAAGCTGACGCCCTTTCGGGTTAGTTTATAATTTTTTCCGCTTTGCTGTAGTTTGAGACAATTAAATAAAAAGCCCCTCGTTTGAGAGGCTTTTTATTTTGAACGTACAGATTACATCGGTGCCGGGACAGGAAGTTTGGGGGCCGGAGCCGCAGGTGTTTCTGCTGCTTGGGGAGCCGCGCCGTCTTCTGCTTTAGGTGCTGCCGGAGCAACTTTGGCCTGAGGGTTAATCAGGTTTTCCAATTCATTGGCGGTAATATCCGAATTGTCCAAATCCGGGGTAGCAGCTGCTGCCGCTTTGGGTTCTGCCGGCAGTTCGGGAACCGGAATGTCTGCTTTGGGCGCTGCCGGCGCTGCATTTGCAGCCGGTGTGTTCTGGGCTTCCGGTCCGGGGGTTTTGATGTCCTGCAGATTATTTATGAGCATATGGTTGACCTTGTCGCCGATTTTGATGTTGTGGCGTTTGACCTGACCGGCATTGAGTTCAATGACGGCGCGTACCGGTTCTTCGGAGATAATCAGGTTTTCCGACATCGGTTTTGTCGCTTCGACGATTTTGATGATTGAACCGTCCGGGCCGACAAAAAGCATATCCAAAGAGATTTTGGTGTCTTTCATCCACATGGCGGTCGGACGAACGGGGTAGATATTGAAAATCATACCGCTGTTGAAAGCCAGAGTTGAGCGATGCATCAAGCCGGTTTTCAGTTCTTCGGGGGTTTTGGCCACTTCAACGGAAAAACGGACGTCGCCGGTGCCGGTTTTGACAATCAGCGGCGTTGTCGGACGAGGTTCGGGTTCTTTGGTACAGCCGACCAGCAGCAGTGCGGCTAAAAATAATTTTGCGTATTTAAACATTAAAATTCTCCTTAGGTTTATGGGAGTTAAGTTTACGGGGCTGCCATTTGGATACGACGACAGGACCGTTTTGTGAAATCAGAACTTTTTTGAGGGGACCGTCTTCTGCCTGGCTGAATTTGGCCGGGGTCAGGTGGTTTTTGAACTGGGCGGAATCGGATGTCACGTCGACAATGTTTTTTTGCCCCATCCGGTAGTTGTCAAGGTAAGTCGGGGAGTTCTTGATGAAAGAAGAGAGATCCCGGATGCTTAACGGCGAATATTTTTTCCAAATCAGAGTCAAAAAGCTGTTTAACTGGGGCGGAAAATCCGGACGGTTCATCAACGGCCGTCCGAAGGAGAGGGTTTTGGCCAGATTGGGCTCGGTAAAACCGTTGTCGTCGCAGATGAACAGGCTTGGGCTCAGGTAGTCTTTGTTATTGAGCAAAGCGTAGTGAACCTGTGCCAGAAACAGCAAGTGCTGGACTTTTTCGTTTTCGAGGTAAATTTCTTCCCGTTCAGCCTGTTTGAAAAACCAATTGGCGACATCCAGAGCCGAATTTACTGCGGGTACAGACATTGCTTTTTCCTCAGAAATTGTAAAAACTATCTGCATTATAATATATGTGCGGATAATTACAAATAAATATTCATAAATAATCAACCATAATTAATTTGCTTAAAAGTCTGTTTTTGCTCTTGTGTTATAGGGATAAATATAATATCTTCAAGCAAAAGAATTACTAGTTTTATAGGGAATAGTCGATGTTTTTGCTTAAGAGAGTAAGTGTTTTGTGCGGAATCTGCAGTGCGGTTCTGCTTCTGAATGCCTGTGCAAATGCCGTTTTTCCGGAGATTGAGGACGAAGAGGAAATTACGGTCGGCGAAGGCGGCCGTGTGGTCAGAACCCTGCCTAAAGAAGGAAACAGCCTTAAAGCCGACGAAGCGAACAGGGCTTACGAAGGCGAAGAAGAGTCAGAAACTCCGGCTAATGACAGCGTAGAGCAGATTATTGAAAAAGACGAGAGCGTTGCCGCCGTTGAAACCAAACCGGTTTTGAGCGAAGAAAAAACTGCTCCGAAGCAGGAAAGCGGCAAGACTGCGAAAGCTGCCGAAACTCCCGAAGTTTCCGTTTCCGATATGAGCATCCTGACGGAAAGCAGCGCTCCCAGCGTCAGCTATCGTTTGGATACGTTTTATTTTGCCGACGGAAGTTCGGTTTTGGACAGCGAGTATAACGGCAATATTCGTAAAATCGTTAAAGAAGCCAAGGCTAACAACGCTACGGTTACCGTGTACGGTTATGCTTCGAGCAGAACCCGCAACACTGATGTGGTCAGCCATAAAATGGCAAACTTCAGGGTTTCGCTGGCTCGGGCCGAGAGCGTCGCGGCCGCATTGAGACGGGCAGGGCTGCCGGCTTCGAGAATTACGGTTGAAGCACTTTCCGACACGGCTCCCGCTTATTTGGAAGTTATGCCGGAAGGCGAGCGTTTGAACAGACGAGCTGAGGTTTATATCTCCTACTAAGCCAAAAGTGCTGAGTCTGGTTTGAATGAGGCAATTCGAAACGCGAGGCGGTATTTGAGACTTACTGTGCCCTTGAGGCATACCGGGGTTTCGACGTTTCGCGTTTTTTGTATATCAGGTAACAGAAAAAGAGAGAATTATGGACAACCAAACAGACAATATAAAATCTCTGGGCGGAAATTTGTGGAAGACGGCTGAAGCGGACGAACGCGCAGCGGAATTGATTGTTCAAAAGTACAATCTGCCGTATATTGTGGCGCGAATACTGACGTTGCGCGGCGTGAGCGTTGACGAGGTGGCCGGTTTTATTGACCCGAAGATTCAAAATCTGATGCCGAATCCGTTTGTGTTGAAGGATATGGAAAAGGCAGCCAAACGGATTGCCGAAGCGATTGTTAAACAGCAAAAAGTCGCAGTTATCGGCGATTATGACGTTGACGGCGCAACATCTTCGTCAGTATTGAAGCTGTTTTTGGAATCGGTCGGCTGTATGCCGGAAATTCATATTCCCGAACGGGATGAAGGCTACGGGCCCAGTACGCAGGCGGTTGACGACTTTAAGGCTCAGGGAGCGGAACTGCTGATTACGGTTGACTGCGGGACGACCGCATTTGATGTTTTGGAATATGCCGCAGAGCAGGGAATGGACGTTATTGTCATTGACCATCACGAAGCGGAAGTTCGGCTGCCCAAAATTTTTGCGGTGGTTAACCCCAAGCGTTTGGATGAAGACAACACTTATCCTTATTTGCGTTACATGGCGGCCGTCGGAGTTGTTTTTATGACAATCGTCGCAATTAACCGCGAACTCCGTGCCGCGGCGTTTTATACGGCAGAGCGGCAGGAGCCGAATTTGATGCAGTGGCTTGATTTGGTGGCATTGGGAACCGTGTGCGACGTGGTGCCGCTTAAGGGTTTGAACCGGGCTTATGTCCGGCAGGGGCTCAAAATTATGGGCAACCGGAATAATCTCGGTTTGACGGCTTTGATTGACAAGGCCGGCATTACCAGCGCACCGTCGGCTTTTCATCTCGGGTATGTTTTGGGACCGCGTATTAACGCCTGCGGCCGTGTGGGCGAAGCGCATATGGGACATAAACTGTTATGTACCAAAGACGGCTATCAGGCCGAGCTGATGGCCGATAAGCTTAATGAATTTAACATTCAGCGTAAAGATATTGAGGCTTATGTTATGCTTTCGGCGATAGAAACGCTGGAGGGAACGCCACAAACTTATCCAATTGCGTTCGTATACGGGAGGGACTGGCATCAGGGCGTTATCGGCATTGTGGCGGGCAAGCTTAAAGAGCGTTATAACGTTCCGTCCTTTGTGATGTCGATTGAAAGTGATGAGGTTAAAGGTTCGGCCCGTTCTATTCCTCAAGTCGATTTGGGCGCTTTGATTATTGCCGCCAAGGAAAAAGGAATCCTGACCAAAGGCGGCGGTCATACCATGGCGGCGGGTTTTTCGCTGAATGAAGATAAAATTGAGGAATTCCGCAATTTTGTCGGTAAATATGTGGTTGATAAAATCGGCGGGGAGGCTATTACTCCGGTGATAGACATCGATGCGACCCTGGATGCGGCGGGAGCAAGCATTGAACTGGCTGATTGTCTGGAAAAACTGGAACCGTTCGGCGCCGGCAACAGCGAGCCTAAGCTGATGTTAAAAAACGTCAAAGTGGTTAAGCCCGGGTTGGTAGGGGTCGGACATGTCCGTTGCGTATTGACGTCAGACAACGGCGGAAATCTGAAAGCGATGGCGTTCCGCTCCGCCGATAACGAAATCGGCCAGGCGCTGCTGAAGTCGAGAGGCGAAGCCTTTGACGTTGTGGGCGTTTTGCGCAAAGATACCTGGGGCGGGCGAAATTCGGTACAGTTTATTATCGACGACGTCAGAAAATGCGCATAATGGCAGGATAAAGCGGTTTATGTGGGGTTATAAACAGGACAAAAGGGAAAAAATATGGCTGATGAAGAAGTAAAAAAGCGGGCACTGAACATTAAAAGAATTCGTTTGGAACGAGAGAAGGCCGTTTTTATGAAACTGGGCGGAAAGCTTCGCGCTTATCTGTTTACCGGTATTTTGGTCACGGCGCCGGTCGCGATTACTTTTTATATGGCATATAAGTTTATTCTGTGGGTTGACCGTTTTGTCAATCAGCTTATTCCGCCGCAATATCAGCTGGACAATTATCTGCCGTTTACAATTCCGGGGCTGGGTTTGGTTATTTTAATCGTGGCTCTGACGTTGGTAGGGATGTTTGCAGCTGGGTTTTTGGGCAGTTTTTTCCTGCGTCTGGGAGAATGGATTGTTTATAAAGTACCTTTGGTTTCAAGCGTATATTCCGTTCTAAAACAAATATTTGAAACATTTTTCTCAAGTAAAACACAAGCTTTTAGCAAGGTTGTTATGCTGGAGTATCCGCGCAAGGGAATCTGGATTTTAGGCTTTGTGAGTTCAGAGCTCAGAGGCGAGGTAAGGGATAGGTTTGACCGTGAGATGCTGAATGTTTTTATTCCGACGACGCCGAACCCGACTTCCGGTTTTTTGATTTTTGTACCCAAGGAAGACACGATAGAGCTGGATATGAAAGTGGAGGACGGAATCAAGTTTGTTATATCCGGCGGTTTGGTTGAGCCGGATCAGCTGAAAAAGAACAAAAGAAGATAGTGTTCACAGGATGAAAAAGGCGTTGCAAAGCGCCTTTTTTCGACAGCCGGCGGGACAGCGAAAAATTTTTTCACAAATCCTGAAAAAAATGCTTGATTATTTTTGGATTGTGCTATAAATCTAAGCACAGCTTTATTGGCAATATGCGGCCATGGCGGAATTGGTAGACGCGCAACCTTGAGGTGGTTGTGGGAGCACTCCCGTGAAGGTTCAAGTCCTTTTGGCCGCACCACTTTTGAATTGCCCGAATAAAGCTTTTTGTGTATGTGGAGATGCTTGGCATTTTAGACTATATCATATTCTGATTCCTATTCATTTGAATAGCCATTCTCAATAGCCGGTAATTAAGGGAGGGGATTTATGAGCAAAAGATTTAAACGCGACCTGCTTCCCAAGGCTAAACTCAAAAAAAAGAAGAAAACTTTATCTTGTCTCGACGGTTACCAACTGGGTTTGGGACCGAAAATGATAGATTCCATCAACATTGCCCTCAAAGAAGGTGATGACATCCATGTTCGTAAAATCGTCGAAGGGTTGTCCGAGTATGACCTGGCCGATTTGATTGAGGCTTTGGATCTGAACTCCCGAAGACAGTTGATTGAAATTCTGGGCGATAAAATCAATCCGGACGTTTTTCCCGAACTGAACGACGTGGTTCAGGAACAGGTCATTGAGAGTTTGAACGAGCCGCAAATCGTTAAAATTGCCAATGAGTTGGATTCCGACGAAGTCGTCGAAATTTTGGAGCATATGGATGAAGCCGAGCAGGAAAGCATCATCAAGCAGCTCGATCCGGAACTGAAATATCAGGTTCAGTCTTCTTTGGGATATCCCGAGGATTCCGCCGGCCGTATCATGTCACGCGAGTTTGTGAGTATGCCGGACTGGTGGACGGTAAAGGAAGCCAAAGAATATCTGTTGAAAAACGAAGAATTGCCGGAAGATTTTTACGATATCTTTCTGACAGACGACAAATTTCATCCGACCGGGCAGATTGCTCTGGACAAATTGCTGCGGGCCAAACCGTCGCAAAAGTTATTTGACGTTATGGACGGCGAAATTGTTCCGATTGACGTGATGACGGATCAGGAGGAAGTCGCCCATATGTTCAGAGAATACGGCTGGATGTCGGCTATGGTGGTTGACGCCAGAGGACATTTGGTCGGCGTTATTCTGATTGACGACGTAGTTGATGTTATTCACGAGGAAGCCTCCGAGGACATTATGCACTTGTCCGGTGCCGAGGAAGGCGACGTATACAAATCGGTTTTCTCGATTTTCAAGTCCCGGGTGGCCTGGTTGATAACCAATTTGGGTGCGACGCTGGTGGCTTCCACGGTGGTGCGCAACTTTCAGGACGTAATAGCCCAGGTTTCGGTTTTGGCGGTGTTGATGCCGATTGTTGCTTCAATGGGCGGAACTACGGGAAACCAGACGCTGGCAGTGGTGGTTCGTGCACTGGCAACCAAGGAGCTGACTTCCCGCAATACAATCCGGATGATTGTCAAGGAGTTTTTAGTTGGTTTTACAAACGGAATGTTGTTTGCCGGACTAATCGGACTTATTACCCATCTGTTGTTTCCACAGTATATTATGATCAGCGTCATTATTGCCATAGCCATGTTTATTGAGCTTACCATAGCCAGTCTGGCCGGAATTTTGGTACCGTTGACGCTTAACCGTCTGAAGGCCGACCCGGCGATATCTTCGGGGGTTTTCCTGATTGCAATTACAGACTCCGGCGGTTTCTTTGTCTTTTTGGGACTGGCCAAACTGCTGTTGTTTTGAGGCGCAAGAGATTAAAACATCTGTATATCTGCGATATTAGGCTTTTTATTTGCCGATTATGGTTTATAATGCAGGTAATTTGGATAAATACGGAGAAAATTTAAGTGTTATCGGGTTTAATTATTGCTGCAGTCGTTATTGCAGCCGATCAGTTGAGCAAGTTCTGGGTTTTGAACCATTTGCTGGGCGAGCAGGCGATGATTGTATATGCGCCGTTTTTTAACGTCGTTCGCGCCTGGAATACCGGGGTCAGTTTTTCAATGTTTAACAATTACGGCAATTTGGGGGCAATTTTGCTTTCCGTTATTGCCGGGGTGATAGTTGTGTTTTTGGTATATTGGCTGTATCAGGAAAAGGACAAGCTGGCACAGGTTGCTCTGGGAATGATTATCGGCGGCGCCGTCGGAAACGTTATCGACCGTATTCGTCTGGGGGCGGTTTTTGACTTTTTGGACTTTCACATCGGCGAAAGCCACTGGCCGGCTTTCAATGTTGCCGACAGTTTTATCTGCATCGGGGCTACAATATTGATTATGCAGAGTTTATTTAATGTAGTGAAGAAAAACGAGGTGAAGTGATGAATAAACTGTTTATTCTTGGACTAAGCGCTGCCTGTATGGCTTTGGCAGCATGTTCTACCGCTACCAAAGAAAAGCTTGGGCTGACGAAGAAGGCTCCGAACGAATTTTTGGTCGTACCGCGGGCTCCGCTGTCACTGCCGCCGGAATATGACTTGAGACCGGTCGTCGATCCTCAGCCCGAGGAAGACAACAGCGCCGGGTTATCGGAAGCGGAACAAGGTTTGATTTCACAACTGGAAAGCAAAAATTAGGCATACATGCAAAAGAAGTTAATTAACATATTGTTCCTGTTGACGATGCTTGCGTTTGGAAATTCCGCGCAAGCAAAGTTGTTTAATGGAGAAGAGTTTTATCTGGACAACGGTTTGAGGGTGATTGTTATACCCAATCACCGTGCTCCGATAGTTAAGCATATGGTTTGGTATAAGGCCGGAAGCATTGACGAACCGTTGGGAAAAGGCGGTGAGGCTCATTTGCTTGAGCATTTGATGTTTCGCGGCACCAGAAAAATCAAAGGCAACCGTTTTAATGAAATTATGGAAGCTAACGGCGCCGAGAGCAACGCTTTTACCAGTACGGATATGACGGCCTATCATCAGGGATTGGACATCAGCCGGTTGGAGCTGGCAATGTTTTTGGAAGCTGACCGGATGCAGAATCTGGAAATCAGCGACAAAGATTTTGCTTTGGAACGCGATATTGTGTTTCAGGAGCGCAAACAGCGGATTGACAACAATCCTGCGGCTTATTTCGGCGAGGCTTTGCGCCGCAGCCTGTGGCTGGACCATCCGTATGCCCGTCCGGTAACCGGTATGCCGGAAGAAATTTTAGCGTTGACCAAAGAAGACGTTGAAGCCTTTTATAACAAATTTTATGCTCCCAACAATGCCGTTTTGGTGTTATCCGGCGACATAGACGTTAAAACGGCAAAACTGCTGGCGGAAAAATATTACGGCAAGCTGAAAAGAAGAGAAACGCCCGAACGTTTGGAAATGCCGAAGCTTGAAGAAAGCCAGCGTTCGAGAATTGAGATGTCCAGGCCTCAGATTAAAGGTGTTCGCGTCAGTCGTAATTTTGCGGCTCCGTCATATAATATGGCACCCGAATATATTTATGCTTTGAGCGTCTTGTCAGCTTATATGGGAGAAGGAGAGACTTCGAAGCTTTATAAAAAGCTGGTTCTTGAGGACCGCAAGGCGCTGACGGTCGGCACGGCATATGATCCGGCAGCGAGAAGTTACGGAACTTTCACGATTTCTGCCATTCCGCAAGAAGGGGTGTCGCCGGAGGAACTGCTTGAGGCGGTTGACGCAGCCTGGGCAGAAGCTTTGGTTCAGCTGGATAATGCCGAGCTGGAAAAAGTTAAGCAGAAAATGCTGGCGGGGCTGGTTTATTTGAAAGACAATCCTAATGATGCGGCAAACATTGCGGGTTCTTTGGCCGTTATCGGTATGCCGTTGCAGGAAATTGAGGCTCAGGAAGAAAAAATCAGAGCCGTAAAGCTGGCTGACGTTCGCAAGGCGGCACAGAAGCTTACGGAAGAATCTGCTCAGATTACCGGTATTTTGCGTCCGGAAAAGAAAGGAGGCCGGTGATGGGACATCGTCCGTTGTACAGTCGCAAATCTTCGAACTGCGGTTTTAAAGTATTGCTGGCATTGTTGCTTGTCGGTGCCGGATTATACTATTTTTATCAAAAGAAAATGGTTTTTCATCCTCAGGAGCTGGTTGAAAATTCGGTTTTGAACAATCGCAGTTTTTCTATTCCGGTTCAGGAAATCCGTTCCCCAAAATACGGGATACAGGCTTATTTGCTTGAGGACAAAAGCAATCCGATTATCAGCGTGAGCTTTTTATTTAAAAACGCCGGTTATGCAAGCGATAACCCCAATGAACAGGGGATTGCGAATATGATGGCTTCGTTGTTGACGGACGGCGCCGGAGATTTGGACAGCCAGGCCTTTAAGGAAGAAATGGAGAGCAACGCAATAGGGATTTCCTTTTCTGCGGGCAAAGACGATTTCAGCGGGGCGCTTCTGACGACCAAAGACAATCAGAAGAAGGCCTATGGGCTGCTGCGTCTCGCTTTGAGCGAGCCGCGTTTTGACGCGGATGACATTCGCCGGGTTCAGGCCGAGCTTCTGGAAAGTCTGAAACGGCAGAAAGAGCATCCGGGCAGCATTCTGGGACTGGAATTTTCCAAAGAATTGTACGGAAAGCATCCTTATGCACGCAACCCCATTGGCGTTGCGGAAAACATCCTCAAAGTCGACAAGGGAAAACTGCAGGTTTTTATGGCGGATTATTTCAGCCGGCAAAACCTCTTGGTCGGAATAGCCGGCGACATTACCCCGTTTGAGGCCGAGCAGATGCTGGACAGCGTGTTCGGCGTTTTGGCAGAGAGCGGTCGCGTGAATTTTGTACGTGAGGCGGAGCTTGACTTTAACGGAAGAAGCAGAACAATCGAGATGCCGGCGGGACAGAATATTGTGATGAAGGCGGCTGCGGGCGTCGGACGCAACCATGAGGATTTTTATCCGTTGTTTGTGGCCAACCATATTCTGGGCGGTTCCGGACTGAGTTCGCGGTTGTCTCAAGCCATCAGGGAAAAGGAAGGGCTGACTTACGGGGTTTATTCCTATCTGGTTTTGGATGACAAAGCTCCGGTGATTATGGCCAGCTTTTCATCAACAGCCGACAAATATGCTCGCGCAGAAGAGCTGTTTGCGGAACAGTGGCAGAATTTCGGCAAGAACGGCGTTTCTGCGGAAGAGCTTGCCCAGGCCAAGGATTATCTGGTGGCTTCGTATAATTTGCGTTTTGCTTCGATTGCGAGCATTGCGGACATTTTAACCGCCATGCAAAAATATAATTTAGGACTGGATTTTTTGCAAAAAAGAAACGATTATGTGCAGCAGGTAACGCAGGAACAAGTTAACAACGCTGCCCGTAAGTATTTTAATAAGGATAAGCTGGTCAGTGTGAGCATTGGCAGTTTTAAGGGAAGAGACTAAGGAGAAACATGGAAATGTTCGGAAAAAAAGAAATTAACAAGTCAAGGGCCTGGAAACGATTGGAGCACCATTACAAAAGCATGCGCAAAGTGGAAATGCGCGATATGTTTCGCAAGGATCCGCAGCGTGCAGAGAGATACAGCATAAATCTGGAAGGATTAATGCTGGATTACTCCAAAAACCGTATCAATGACCGTACCATGAAATATTTGCTGGCTTTGGCCAAAGAGCGCAAACTTGATGAGAAAATCGAAGAGATGTTTCGCGGCGAACGAATTAACATTACCGAACATCGCCCGGTTCTGCACGTTGCGTTGCGTAACCGCAGCAATACACCGATTTATGTCGACGGCAAGGACGTGATGCCGGAAATCAATGCGGTATTGGCTAAAATGCGCAAGTTTTCGGAAGCCGTGCGGTTGGGAGAGTTTACGGGGCAGACCGGTAAGAAGCTGACGAATATCGTAAACATCGGCATCGGAGGATCTGATTTGGGGCCGAAAATGGCAACCGAAGCATTGCGCAAATATTGGGGAAAAGACTTTAACTGTTATTTCATTTCCAACATTGACGGAACTGCCTGTTGCGAAGTTTTGAACAAAGTCGATCCGGAAACAACCCTGTTTATCGTTTCGTCAAAGACCTTTACAACGATTGAGACGCTGACCAATGCCAAAACCTGCCGCAAATGGCTGATCGACGCTTTGGGCGAACATGCGGTTGCCAAACACTTCGTTGCGGTTTCAACCAATGTCAAAGAAGTTGAAAAATTCGGCATTAATCCTGAAAATATGTTTGAATTCTGGGATTTTGTCGGCGGCCGCTATTCGATGTGGTCCGCAATCGGCCTTTCAATAGCGATTGTTATCGGTATGGACAATTTTGAACGGATGCTTGACGGTGCGCATGAGATGGATATGCATTTCAAAAATACCGAGTTCTCTCAAAATATTCCGGTCATTTTGGCCTTATTGGAAATTTGGTACAATAACTTTTTCGGAATGAAAAGCGTTGCCGTTATTCCTTATGACCAATATTTGCAGTATGTTCCGGCTTATTTGCAACAGTTGTCCATGGAAAGCAACGGTAAGTTTGTTTCCAACAATAATGAGTATATTAAATATTGTACGGCTCCGGTTTTGTTTGGCGGACCGGGTACCGATGTTCAGCATTCCTTTTTCCAGTTGATGCATCAAGGAACGTCCATTGTGCCGTGCGACTTTATTATTCCTGCCATTTCGCATAATGAAGTGGGTGACCATCATGAAATCCTGGTGGCTAATGTATTGGCTCAAGGTGAAGCGCTAATGCGCGGAAAAACCGTAAAAGAGGCTGCCGAGGAACTCAGAAAAGCGGGAAAGAGCAAGGAAGAAACTGAATTTTTGAAAAAGTTTAAGAGTTTTCCGGGAAATCGTCCTTCCAACACTTTCGTGTTTAAGAAAATAGACCCTTATGCTCTGGGTATGTTGATAGCGATGTACGAACACAAAGTTTTTGTTGAGGGCATTATTTGGAATATAGACTCTTTTGATCAAATGGGCGTTGAGTTGGGCAAGCAAATGGCATTAAGCATTTTGCCGGAATTACAAAGCAATGCTTCGGGCATCCGTCACGACAGTTCGACGACGCATTTGATTGATATCATCAAACGTCTCAGAAAATAAGGACTTTAAGCCTAATGCCCATCAGAATTTTACCCTCTAATTTGGTTAACCAAATCGCGGCCGGCGAAGTTGTCGAGCGTCCGGCATCGGTGGTTAAGGAATTGGTTGAAAATGCTATTGACGCCGGAGCCACTTCGGTCGAGGTTCGTTTGGTCGACGGCGGTAAAAGTCTGATTACGATTACAGACAACGGTAAAGGGATGTCGGAAAAAGAGTTGGAGCTGGCGGTGGAACGCCATGCAACTTCAAAACTGCCGGACGACAATTTGTTTAATATAAATTTTCTGGGGTTTCGCGGAGAAGCCTTGCCCTCCATCGCGTCGGTTGCGCGTCTGAGCATTACCAGCCGGGCAAAGGACAGCGACAGCGCCTGGAAAATAGAGGTAAACGGCGGCGAGAAAAGCCAACCGGTTCCGGCGGCGCATCCGCAAGGTACAAGAATTGAGGTTCGAGACTTGTTTTATGCCGCGCCAGCGCGCTTAAAGTTTTTGAAAACGGGAAGTGCCGAAACGACGCAATGTGTGGACATTTTGCATCGCATTGCGTTGGCTAACCCGGGGGTAGCCTTTTATCTGTACGACGGCGAAAAGAAAAAAATTGCACTGCCGGCCTGCAACGGGGATTTGTTTGATGCCCGCCTTGAACGGTTGTCGGCCGTTATGGGAAAAGAGTTTGGCGAAAATTCCATTTTAATCGATGCCGAGCGAGAAAGCGTGCGCATCAGCGGTTATGTCTCGCTGCCGACTTTAAATAAGGCCAATTCCTTATCGCAGTTTTTGTTTGTCAACAATCGTCCGGTTCGCGACAAATTGCTTTTGGGAGCTATCCGGGGCGCTTATCAGGATGTGCTGGCCTCAGGGCGTTATCCTTTGTGCGCGTTGTTTTTTGACGTAGATCCGCGGTATGTGGACGTCAATGTGCATCCGGCCAAAGCCGAAGTTCGTTTTTATGACGGGGCTTTGGTTCGGGGGCTGCTGGTCAGTGCCATTCGCAACGGTCTGAATATGCACGCCAATCGCAGTTCGCAGACTGTCAGTCTGGAGGAACTGGTGCATGACAGCATTCCCGACTTTGACAACGCCAAGCCGTCAACGGTCAGAGAAGAAGAAACCTTTATGGGGCTGAGAGAACACAGTTATCAGCCGACACCGCAGATTAATAGGCTTTACCAGTCGATGAACGCTGCCGGCCGTCGGCAAGCGGAACTGCCGGAATTGGAACGCAAATTTTCGGTGAGGGTTGAAAATGTTGAAGACGTTGTCGAGCGCAGCGATATCGGTCCGCTCGGACTGGCCAAGGCGCAGTTTCACGACACTTACATTATTTCGCAAAACGAAGACAGCATCGTTATTGTGGACCAGCATGCGGCTCATGAACGAATAGTGATGGAAAAGTTAAAAGACGGGTTGTTAAAAGGCGGTGTTGCGTCACAGATGCTGTTGATTCCCGAAATCGTGGATTTAGATATGGCAGAGAAAGGGCGCATTCTGTCGGCAGCTCCCGAACTGGCCAAGCTGGGGTTGGTTGTGGAAGAGTTTGGTTCCACCGCGGTGCTCGTCCGCGAAACGCCTGCACTGCTAGGGGATTGCGACGTTAAAGCCCTTATTCGCGACGTGGCAGAGCAAATGGCAGAATGGGGTACCGGTTTTGAACTGACCGAAAAGCTTCATTTGGTGTGTGCCACTATTGCATGCCACGGTTCGGTGCGGGCAGGGCGCAGGCTTAATGTTGACGAAATGAACCGTCTGTTGCGGGATATGGAGAAGACGCCGCATTCCGGACAATGTAATCACGGCCGTCCGACGTATGTGGAACTGAAGATTAAGGATATTGCCAAGCTGTTTGACAGATAAAAAGGCTTAAGATGAAAATTCCGGCGTATTTTGGATCAGTTTTGACGAAGTTAAAGATTATTGTGCTGATGACGGAGTATTGCCGTATTACAATCGGATTATGAAAAAGATTAGGAATGCAAAATGGTGAATCAGGTTTTTATGCAGGGATTATTGGCAGCTTTGGCGGCCGGACTGGTAACCGGAATTGGCGGTTTTATGATATTTTTGAAAAGAAGGTATTTGAAAACCGAAATTAACCAGCTTCTGAATTTGGCGGCGGGGGTGATGCTGGCGGCATCGTTTTTTTCGCTGTTGGTACCGTCGATGCATGAAATTGTGCGTGATTCGCGCAATATTTACAGCGGAGCGCTGGGGTATGTATTGACAGTTTTTGCAGGCGTTTTGCTGGTTTGGATACTTAATTTGCTGATTCCGCATGAGCATAACTCAATGGGGCATCACGGCCCGCATTTTGATTTGAAAAAGGCCTGGCTGTTTATTATTGCCATTACGCTGCACAAATTGCCGGAAGGCTTGGCCGTCGGCGTTGCTTACGGTGCGGAGGATATTATCAGTCCGTTGTCTCTGGTGGTGGGGATTGCCGCGCATAATATTCCCGAAGGGCTGACAATAGCGATTTCTTTGGTAGCGGCAGGAAACTCCCGTCTGCGGGCGGCGTTGACTGCGTTGGCTATCGGACTGGTTCAGCCGTTGGGCGCGATTGTCGGTTTGCTGCTGATGGACATCAGTTTCAACATTGTGCCGTACGGCATGGCATTGGCCGGCGGTACGCTGCTGTTTGTGGTGATTAATGAAATTTTGCCGGAAACCTATGGCCAAAAGGAAACCAACCGGTCGGCGGCCGCGGTTTTTGTCGGCTTTATCGCGATGACTTATATCAGTATTGTCTTAGACTGAAGAGGAGGAGAGTATGAGCGAGCCATGGCCGGTTTATGATATATTTTCACCGATTTTAATAGGAAACTATATTCGGTTTGAAACGGCGGCAAAATGTATTGCCAACCGGGAAGCAGGAAATAAAGATGTTCCGGTTGCGGTTAAATTTAAAATCGCCAAGGAGTATTACGAGCAGTTGTCCGGCAGCGAATATCAGGCGCCGCTAATCGGTCTGTCTCTGAGTTATGACGAGACGGATTCAATATTGACGGTTTCGGCAGGTGATTATTTTATCGGCTTGTATGAAAATAAAATTATGCGGGATGTAGCCCTGAAACAGTGTGAAGACTGCAAAATTCGGTATTCCAAGTTTATAGAGACGCTTGAGTAATAATTGACAATGTCTGTTTTTGGGATTAAATAAAAATAAGACAAATAATTATTCTGGTTTTATTGTACATTTTAACCGATGTGAGTAATCCGGATAATTATTTGCAGAGTGAGCTAACTTGATTGTATAACTAAAAAAACATTCGGTATGTGGGATGCTTTTTGGAATTGGGTGGGCGAAACTTTCGGCACTCATGACGGCAGCAAAAACGGCGACTACGACGGATATGTGAATGACACATGGCCTAACTTTTAGCGTCTGAATTGCGGAAGCACTGTTTTTTCCAAGAAAAAACGGTGCTTTTTTTGCATTTGTTTTATTTTTTGCGGAGAGGTGCCGGCAGGCAAAATATCTGTTAAATAAATTTGTAAATTTAATAAAAAGATGTTGACCTGAACCAAAAGATAATATACATATAATGCCGTACCACAAATGGAGAGTTGGCAGAGTGGTAATGCAGCGGATTGCTAATCCGTCATCGTGAATAACGATGCACAGGTTCGAGTCCTGTACTCTCCGCCACTAAAGAGCCCGGAATTTTCCGGGCTTTTTTGATAGTCCGGAACTGATGCAGATGTTGTAAAGGCGAAATTTGTTATTTTGGCGTGCAGCTTTTTCCGAGTATCGTTCTATTGCCTTGTATCTGCGGTTGTTTTTGCGGGTCGGAAAGCATTTTTTTATGTTAATTATCCTGAATTTCTTTTGCCCTTAGATAAAAAGTATATATACTTTAGTATATGTGGTTGTTGGTTAGTACTTTTGGAGCATTTGGCTGCGGCCGGATTATATTTTGAGGCATGGCGGCTTCTTTGGTGATGGGGCTTCCGGTATATTTGACGACAATTCCTTTGAAACGACAGATGAACGATTACATATATTAGATATCTGAAAATTAGTCATCAAAATGGGTTTTGTATCATGAGAGCAAAGTTCGACCACAAAAAAATCTGCGAACGGTTTGCCGGGCTAAGTTCGGGTGCGCTGTTTATGAAGCGCGGCATGGAAAAAATCCGAATAGTTTTCAGGCTTATCCGGCATTTTTGCAAAAATATCGATTTTATCGTATGGATTGCGCCGTCAAACTATCTGGCCACGGATGACTATGTCAATGACATCAAGGCGGTGGCCCGGGAAATTTCTAACCGGATATGCTTTTTTTCGATTGAAAACATTTCTCTGAACGACGGGCAGTATTTGAAACTTTATAATCTGGCTGACAAATATCGTATTTTTTGCGTAGTGGACGAGAGCATTACGATTAAAAACACGGAGGCGGGAAGAACCAGACGGCTTTTATCCATGAAGCATAAGTTCAAATATCGTCTTATTTTGTCGGGAACGCCGTTGACTCAGGGGCTGATTGACCTGTATTCTCAAACGCAATTTATGGACTCGGCAATCCTCAATATGACGGAGACGCAGTTTATGCACAGCTTTTTGCCGTTTTATATGGATGATTTTGAGGTGTGGAAGAGGTGGTCGACGCCAAAAAATGAAGCAAAGCTGGTGAAAATGATAAAACCCTATTTACTTGCTTGTGATTTTGAGGATAATCTTAAGATAACCTATTATGATAGCGATTTTGAGCTTACGCCTCAGGAAGCCGCCGTTTATCAACTGGAAAAAGAAGATTTCCTGAAAGATAAGGAACAAGTGGCGTTTTTGCAGGTAGTGCAGCGTTTTCAATATCTTTATACCATATGCAAGCATAAGGTTGATGCTTTGTTTAAATTGGTCAGCGAGATTTTGGAACGCAAGGAGAAGGTTATTATTTACACCAAGTTTTTAAGCGAGGTGCGTTTTTTCAAAGAAGCAGGAGGCTTCGGAGATAAAAAGTTTGTGGTGATGTCCGGAAATTCGAACAAGCTAAAGGCTCTTAACCGGTTCGAGAAAAATGTGGATATCATGATTTGTACGTATAAGGTCGAAAGTCCGCGTTTGAACCTTAAAGGGTGCAATAATATTATTTATTTTACACAGACTTTTGATTATAAGGATAAAATTCAAACATTAACTAGCTTTTATAATAAAGATGTTATAAATTTGAATATCTACAATTTTTGGGTAGGAACCAGGCTTGAAAGTCTGATAAAGGATAATCTTAACCGCAAGGAAAACGTATTGAGCAACGTTTGTAATATTATGTCAAGAGATGAGGCTTTGAAACTATGAAGATTTATAAGGACATGAATGTTTTTGACGCAACGATGGAAAGAATTAAGTTTGCGTTTGAAAATTTTGACAATATTTATGTGTCTTTCTCCGGCGGAAAAGACAGCGGTTTGCTGCTGAATATGGTTCTTGACTATAAACGCAAACATAACATTCAGAAAAAAATCGGTGTTTTCCATCAGGATTTTGAGGCGCAGTATCAGCTGACGACAGACTATGTTACCAAGATGTTTGAAGACAACATAGACGATATTGAGCCTTATTGGGTATGTTTGCCGATGGGATCGCGCTGCGCCGTCAGCAATTATCAAATGTATTGGTACCCCTGGGATGACGAAAAGGAAGAACTGTGGGTGCGTCCGATGCCCTCGATGCCCTATATTATTAACTTGAAGAACAATCCGATTGAAACTTATAAGTATAAAATGGCTCAGGAGGATTTGTATGCCGAGTTTGGGCATTGGTATGCCAGACATCATAAGGGTACCACATTGTGTATGGTCGGCATCAGGGCTGATGAGTCTATCAACCGTTACCGGGCTTATGCCAATACGCGCAAGACATTGATGAAAAATTCGCAGTGGACAACCAAAATGGGCAAGAATTTCTATAACGCCTATCCGTTGTATGACTGGTCTACTAAAGACGTATGGATTGCAAACGGCAAAGAAGGTTATGAGTATAACAAGATTTATGACCTTTATTACCGCGCCGGGCTGTCTATCAATCAGATGCGGGTTTCCAGCCCTTATCATGAAAATGCAAAAGAGAGCCTCAACCTTTATCGCGTCTTGGAACCGGGAACATGGGCCAGAGTGGTTTCCCGCGTAAACGGGGCTAATTTTGCCGCGATGTACGGCAATTCAAAATTGATGGGCGCCGGCAAGATTACTTTGCCGAAAGGGCATACCTGGCGTTCGTATGTTAAATTTTTGTTGGCGACGCTTCCGGATTCAATCCGCGAAAATTATGTTGCCAAATTTAAAACTTCTATCCGTTTTTGGTGGAAGAAAGGTGGTGTGGTGTGTGATGACGCTTTGAAAGAGCTTGAAGCCTGTAACTACAGAATACGGCATAACGGCAAAAGCGGATACAGTAAAGACAAAGACCGGATTCAGTTTTTGGGAACACCCGATGACACTGATGACATTAAGTCGACCATTGACATTCCTTCATGGAAAAGAATGGCCATCTGTATTCTGAAAAACGACCATTTATGCAAGTATATGGGATTTGCACAGACTAAAAAGCAGACTCAAAGAGAAAAAGAGTTACTTGAAAAATATAAAAAACTATGAGGTTAAATATGAAAGAGTTTGTTAGTCCGGTTTATAATGTCATCGGCGTACCCGTTGAGAAGGTGCAGGCCAATGATTATAACCCCAACCGAGTTGCACCTCCGGAAATGAAACTGCTGGAACTTTCCATCTGGGAAGATGGGTTTACTCAGCCGATTGTATGTTATTATGACAAAGAGGTTGACAAATATATCGTTGTCGACGGTTTCCACCGTTATACGATTATGAAGACCAGCGATCGCATTTATGCCCGTGAACACGGTAAAATTCCCGTCGTGGTAATCAATAAGGAGCTGGGAGAGCGGATGGCGTCGACTATTCGCCATAACCGGGCTCGCGGCAGCCATAATGTCGATTTGATGAGTAATATTGTTGCCGAGTTAGTTGAAATGGGCAAGAGCGACAGCTGGATTTGTAAGAATATCGGTATGTCGGCCGACGAGTTGCTCAGAATGAAACAAGTTACCGGATTGGCCGCATTGTTCAAGGACGAAGAATTTTCCCGCAGTTGGGAAGTGAAATAACTCATTTTTTGCAAGTTGTTTAAAAACGCAGTCAGGTGTGGGGGCTGCGTTTTTGTTTTATGGCAATCTTTTTTTCGCGTACGGCTCCTTTAAGTGGAAATTCTTACGATTATATTAGGGTTGATTTTAATATTTTTTTCGTTGGAGGAGTGGTTTGTCATGAAGTATGTTAAGCTGAATAACGACAGTGAAATGCCGATTATCGGTATGGGTACCTGGCAGTCTAAGCCGGGAGAGACTTATCAGGCGGTACGCTGGGCTATAAAACTGGGATATAAGCATATTGACTGTGCTCCGATTTACGGCAATCAGGGTGAAATCGGGCAGGCGATAAACGATGCAATCAGAGAAGGGGACATTAAGCGCAAAGAACTGTTTGTCACCTCTAAACTATGGAACGACGCGCATGCACCGGAAGATGTAAAACCGGCGTTGGAGCAGACGTTAAAAGATTTGCAGCTGGATTATCTGGATTTGTTTCTGATGCACTGGCCGGTAGCGCAGAAAAAAGGCATCGGTATTCCCCAGCGTGCGGAAGACTTGATCCCGCTGAGCGATTTGCCCTTGGAGGTTACATGGGCCGCAATGGAGAAACTTCAGGGGGAAGGCTCCGTCGAAAGTATCGGCGTTTCTAATTTTACGGCCAAGAAATTGGGCGATTTGATTGAAAAAGCCGAGATTGTTCCTGCGGTCAACCAAATTGAGAATCATCCCTTGCTGCAGCAGAACGATTTGATAGATTTTTGCCATAAGAACAATATTGAAGTTACGGCCTATTCACCATTGGGGTCACAACCTCACGAAGGGCAGGAATCGGTATTGGAAAATCCGGTCATTCAGGAAATTGCGGAACGTATTAAGGCAACGCCGGCTCAGGTCGTGCTGGCATGGCAGATGCAGCGCGGCGTAGCCGTTATTCCAAAGTCGGTTCATGAGGCTCATTTGCGGGAAAACTATGCTTCTCTCGCTATTGAGCTGGATGAGGCAGATATGGCTAAAATTGCGACGCTGGATAAAAATTATCGTTTTATCAGCGGAGACGCCTTTGCCAACGGAAGTTATGCCAATTTGTGGGATGAAGCCAATTAAGCGTTAAGCAGAAATTGGGTTAAAAGTTCCGGTTCGCGCCAAGTAATCGTTATTTCCAAAACACGGAAACGGTTGCGCAGCGCAGCCGGAATTTTTACGTAATCTTTGGCGGTGGTATATAAGACGGCCTGTTTTTCCTCTGCTTCGGAAATCAGTTGTTTCAATTCGCCTTCCGTATAAAAATGATGGTCGGGAAAGTCTACGGTCTTTATAAGGTTAAAGCCGAGTTCCTGTAATGAGCGGTAAAATTTCTGCGGTCGTCCGATGCCGGCAAAGGCGATAACGTTGAGGTTGTCCCGCAACGGTTCAACCGGCGTTATGCTGCCGTGAAAAACGGGAAGGTCTTTTAACAATCCGCTCAGATTGGTTTTGTCTTGCCCTATAATAATGGCAGCATCGGCCCGTTTCAGGCCGGCAGAAAGAAATTCCCGCAACGGACCGGAAGGAATGCAGCACCGATTACCGAAACCGACGGCCCCGTCAATGACGATAAACGACAAATCCTTATGAAGTGCGGGATTTTGAAAGCCGTCATCCATAATGATACAGTCGGCACCGTTTGCGATGGCCTTTTGCGCTCCCAGCCAACGCTGTTTATTGACGACGACGGAGGCTTCCCGGGCCAACAACAGCGGTTCGTCTCCGACTTCGGCTGCTGCGTGTTCGGCCGGGTTGACAATAACATCCTGCCGAGTTCCGCCATATCCTCTGGTGACGAACCAGGGATTAAGGCCGTTTTGTTTCAGAAGGGCAGCTATGGCGACGGATACCGGCGTTTTGCCGGTGCCTCCGGCGGTAATATTGCCAATGCAGATAACTTTGGCCTTGACTTTTTGCGGTTTGGTCAGGGCAAGACGCAAAGCGGTCGCCAGACCGTACAACCATCCCAACGGCAAAAGCAGCGAAGATATAATATTTTTGTTTTTCCAATATGTTGGGGTTCGCATCTTAAATAAAACCTTTAACTTTATCCATAATGTTTTCAAGCACCTTATTTTCACTGGCGGCCCAATTATAGGCGAGGCTGCATTTGGCATTGCAAAAATCTTTGTTGCTGAGCAGATGGGCAATTGTTTCTTCCAGTTCCTGTGTATCGGTCACCTGTATCAGCGCATCTGCTTTTTTTGCACGGTTGACCGCATCGGTGAAGTTATGCATATGGGGTCCGACGATGACCGCATCGCGCATCCGCGAGGGTTCGATAAAGTTTTGTCCGCCGTGCGGAATCAGGGAGCCGCCGATAAACACAACTTTGGCAACGTCATACCATAAGCCCATTTCTCCAATAGTGTCTGCAATGTAGATGTCAGTTTGTCCGGTTATTTCTTCTCCTGCCGATCGTAAAGCCGTTTGCAACTCCAATTCCCGAATCTCTTTTTGTATTTCGGGGCCGCGCTGCGGATGTCTGGGGGCGATAATCGTCAGAATGTCAGGAAATTTTTTCTTGAGTCGTTTGTGTATCTTGGCAATGCGGCGTTCTTCGTCATCGTGGGTTGAACTTGCCAGCCATAGAGTGCGGGTTCCGATTTGTTGCAACAGTTCCTGTTTCTTTTCCAGGTCGATAGGCAGCGGCAGGCCGGCGTATTTCAGATTGCCGAGGCAGACGGAGTTGGCCGCGCCCAAAACGCCGAGGCGGTAGGCGTCTTCTTCCGATTGTCCGAGGCAAAGGGTGAAGCAGGAGAGCAGCTCTTTGCTGATAAAGTCAAATTGCTGCCAGCGTTTGAAGGTTTTGTTAGAAATTCGGCCGTTGATTAAAATCAGCGGAATATTTTTACGTTTGATTGACGACAGCATCGCCGGCCAGAATTCCGATTCAAACCAGAGGGCGACGTCGGGATGCCAGTATTTGACAAACCGGGTGGTGAAAGTGGGGTTGTCAATGGGTATAAACTGATGAAAGGCGCGCTCGGGAAGCCGTTTGCTCATTACGTCGGCGGAAGTGACGGTTCCGGTGGTGACCATAACGTGCGCCTGAGGGTAAGTGTCCAAGATTTTTTGAATCAGAGGCAGCATGGAAACGGACTCGCCTACTGAGGCACCGTGAAGCCAGATTAATTTTCCTTCGGGACGTTTGAGAGCGGGACGCCCGATACGCTCGTTGAATCTTTTGACGTCTTCCTTGCCGTTTTCTTTGCGCTTATTAATATACCGTTTGATAACCAGAGGATATAAAACGGTAATCAAGGCGTTGTAAATTTTCATAAACATCATCGCGGTTGTCCATTTTCTTCGGTTTGGTTTTTGCAGATGCCGGGTTCGTCAGGAATCAGTCCCATTTTGATATCGCATTCCCGGCTTATTCGGTTAAGCTGCTCTTCCAGACGGAGGCGGTAGGTTTCCAATTCGTTGTTGTCTGCGTCGGCGGGAACGGATATCGTTTCGCTCACGGTGCAAATGCCGCGGGAAAACGGGAGGGGGATCATCATGTGGTCCCAGGATTTTGTTATGCGGAAAGAGTTGGCGATGCTGTACGAAATACAGGCGATAGGTTTTCCGGTTTTTTGCGCATAATAAAGAGGAGAGCGTCCCATATGCATCCGGGGGCCCCGGGGGCCGTCGGGAATAATGCAGATGGCAGTATCATCTTTGAGCGAGTGCATCAGTTTTACCGCGGCGCCGCTGGCGTTTTCGTT
>ULNA01006325.1_pt1 | contig 48907 bp, 8 predicted proteins | sample 1951801 | NCBI WGS metagenome assembly ULNA01 (sample SAMEA4835565, study PRJEB28245) | human gut metagenome | biome: gut microbiome; material: fecal sample | place: Denmark | collected 2008
ATCACTTGAAACATTAACAATTCCATTTGTTGGTGAAACCTTAGGTGAAAGTGAAAAAGCTACAGCTAAGGAAACAATGTTTGGTTGGATTTTTGGTTATAATAATGGTGATATAAAGGATAATGCATCTTATAGTATTGTAAACTCATTACAAAATGTTCATATTACAAACGATAAGAACATTAGCCCATATGCCTTCTATAATTTACAAAATGTTGATTATGTATCACTTGGAGATACAATTGAAACAATTGGTGAATATGCATTCGCAAATAACAATACACTTAGTGTTGTAAGATTTGCGGATGGATATAGGATGACAACTGTTTCAAATAATCTATTCCAAAATGCAACAGCTCTTCAAGGCTTCAATTTAGGTGGAAATGTATTAGATACAAAGGATACAACAGCCATCGTAAGAAGACTTCCTGATTGTGTAACTACAATTGGTGCTTACGCGTTTGACGGATGTAGCGATGTACACTTTATCGATTTTGCCGTATCTAATAATGTTACTACAATTGGAAAGTATGCATTTAGTAGAACTTCATCAATGGTATCATTCTCATTTGATGAGACTTGTCAAATTAAGACCTTAAGTGAAGGTACATTTAAGGATGCAATTAAGCTTCAAATGACAACTCTTCCTGATTCATTCACAAGAGTAGAAAAATATGCCTTTGAAAACTGTCAATTTATTACTGAATTTACACTTGGCAATAATATTGAGTATGTAGGTGAGGCCGTATTTAGAGGCGCTACAAGACTTACGACTTTAACTATTCCATTTGTTGGTTCTTCACAAGGTCTAGCTACAATCGATAAGTCATATGAAACAATGTTTGGTTGGATCTTTGGTATTATAGATGAAAATGAATTATTAATTGATAATAATAACTTTAGTATTGTAAATTCTTTGCGTAATGTAATTGTTAAGAATGATACAAACATTAGTGAATATGCATTCCATAATGTAGATTTAATAACATATGTATCACTTCCACGTACGCTTAAGGAATTAGGTGCACATGCATTTGAAGGATGTACAGCCCTTCAAAGTATTCGTCTTGAAGAAGGTATTCAAATTGAAATAATCAATGAATCCACATTTAAGGATAATACTAATCTTCAAGGCTTTAAGCTTGAGGATGATTCAGAAGATATTTCAAGAACTCTTCCTGCAGTTGTTACAAGAGTTGAAGCTAATGCCTTTGAAAACGATGTAACAATTGAAACATTTACTCTTGGAAATACAGTTACCTATATTGGTAGTGAGGTATTTAGAGGATGTACAAGCCTTAAGTCTTTAACATTACCATTTGTTGGTTCTCAAAGAGGTAATACTAATGCTGAATCAGCATTCGGTTGGATTTTCGGATTAAAGAATCGAACAGCCTTAAGAAGACTACAAAATAATTTAAATTCTTATGCTGTGCCTACTAGTTTAACTACGGTTGAAATTACGGATGAAACTATAATTGCGGATAACGCCTTCTTAAATTGTGATAATGTTACAACAATTACAATTAATGAAGGAGTGACTACAATTGGAAGCTCAGCATTTGAAAATACTGGTATTACAAACTTTAATGTTCCATCAACTGTTAGTACAATTGGAGCATCTGCTTATAAGGATTCTTCAAATATGGTAAGTATTACATTTAATGCAAATATTATTACTAGAATTGAAGCTTATACTTATGAAAACTGTTTAGCTTTAAATACTTTTGAAATTCAATCGGCAATTAACTTTATTGGTGATTATGCATTTAATAATACAGGCCTAGCAACTATTACAGTACCTAGTACAGTTAAGACATTTGGAGAATATACATTTGCACATTCTCATAGTATGACAGCTGCTACTGTAGATACATCAATTCTTGGTAACTATATGTTTGCTGAAAGCGAAAATCTTCAAACTGTTTCCTTAACTAATAGTAAATTAACTACTATTTCTACTGGTGCATTTATGAACTGTACTACATTAGTTGTAGAAGAAATTCCTGATAATATTTCAACAATTGAAGACTATGCATATTATGGCTTGCATAATCAAAAGGCATGGAATTACAAGAGCGCTTTAACTAACATTGGTAAATTTGCATTTGCAGATAACACAGCAATTACATCATTAACTCTTCCAGCAACAATAACTTCTATTGGTTATGGTGCATTTAATGGTATGATTTCGTTAACAGAAATTACAATTGCTTATGTTGGTGGCGGAGATGCTACTAATAGTGATGATACTGGTTCTACATTTGGATTTATCTTTGGATATATGTCAAAGACTAAATCAAGTCTTGAATATGAAGCAACTCAAAATGGAAATACTTATCAAATTCCTTCAACATTAAAGGTAATTAATATGTCATATAATTCTAATAGAAATTCTATAATTACGGATTATGCATTCCAGGGATTAATTACTATTGAAAATGTTAAATTGCCAATGAGCTTGAAGAGTATTGGAACTTATGCATTTAATAAGATGTATGCATTAACATATGTGGAAATACCAATTTATACAACTGTTATTTCACCACAAGCCTTTATTGATATTGAAAAGCCAGGTACTGATGTTAACTTCTTTATCATTGCTTTCTATGATCCAGAGGATATGCCAGCTAAGAATGACAATGTAATTAAAGATTCTGAAAGACCATCTAAGTGGGCTATTACAAAGAACGAAAATGAAAATGACATTTATCTTGGCGAAAATGGTCAAAATCTTCTTAAGGAAGAACATGAAAAACAGGTTTCTACTGGACATTATGAACGTTGGTATACTAAGTATTCTGTTCATATTGAGTCTAAGGAGATATTCATTTACGAATATATGCCTAAGTATAAGAAGCTTGCAAATGGTTCGTATGAAGGTGCATTTAAGATTATTGGTTATACTAATCTATTTATGGGTGGTGCAATTGTTGTACCTGCTGCATATGGTGGAAGACCAGTAGTTGAAATTACTGATGGTGCAATTGCAAATTATTATAATACGGCTAATGCTGATAGTACTGATTTATATGTCGATATAACTACATTTGAAATTGGAACTAATATTGTTAAAATTGGTGATCACGCCCTTCCTGGTGGAATGGATATGACCGTGTATGTTAATAAGACATATAAGGACGCTAAGCTATATGCTGGTCATGAAAGTGATTGGATTGGTTATAATGATACTGTTAATCCACAAAGCGGTAATGCTTTAGTATATTATGGATTCTTAGATACAAAATCTACCGATTTGGATACATTGAATTTAAAGGATCCTCATTATACTGAAAATTATACTTGGACTAAGGGATCAAGCCAATTCCCTTATCAAATTTTAACTTCAGGATTGACTTTAAGATTAACTGAAACTGACACATCTGAATATGAGAATCATTCTGATCTTGCTCTAAACTATATTGGTTCTGAACAAACACCAGAAGCCTATGTTTCTGATCGAGCAATTCGTGTAAATCATAAGGCAGTTACTTATACACTAAATGATCAATATCATATTAAGTACTCTAATAATGTAAGTATTACTAAGGAAGGTTATATTGCAACCGTTGAAATTCAAGGAAATAATTCAGGATTTGTTGGTGTTCAAACAATTACATTTACAATTATTCCGGCTGATTTAACTGTTACTATAAATACATCTAAGGTATTCGCAGAAGAAGAACGTTGGGAATTTGGTAACTTTACAACAGAGGTAGATGGATATCAAACAACGGGAATTGATCAATTATATGGTAATTTATATACAACAAATTCAAATGATAAAGATTTTGAGAATATAGATGGTGTTAGAATTAATCGTAATGATGGCGCAAATGTAGGTATTTACAATAGCAGTAATTCCTTGGATACAATTCGTTGGTATTATCAATCATTTGATAGTATTATTCCTGGTGTTAACTTCATTGGCAGTTCTAATGATTACTGGAAGGTAATTAAGACTGATAGTGAAGGAAATTTAATTGATGTTTCTGAAAATTATAATGTTATTTTAAATGTTAAAGTTGAAATAACTCCTCAGCCATTAGCTGTTTATTGGTCTGAGACAACTCATGAGTATGATTATAGTGCAACGGGAGAAAATATTCATAAACCAGTTGCAGTTACTAACCTACCTGAAAGTCTTGTACCATTAAAGGTTACTATTATGGGTTATGATTTATCATCATCTAAGCCACTAGATATTGGTACACATACAGCTTTAGTAGAAATTGATGTAGATAGATTAATTCCAGATAGTCGTAATAATGTTTATAAAAACTATTTATTAGTTCCTTCACGTATTACTTATCGAATTACAAGAATTGAGGTTCCTGTTCCAATTGTTTCATATCGTTATAAATATGATGGTGAGGAACATGAGGTTGCAATTTCTCGTAATAATGAATTATTTAACCTTTATTACAAGGAAGAAGACACAGGCCGTTATTACTTCTATAAGCTTGATGATCCAACTAAGTATTATCGAGATGAGGTAAGAAATGAAAATGGTGAATTAGATCCAACGGCAGATACTTGTTACCATTCATTTAAGGTAAAGGATATTGGCTCATTTAAGATTTATGCAATTTTAAGATATCCTCAGGCATATATGTGGGATGATTATCGTGATATTTATTATCGAGAAGAAATTATTACACTAGATGCATCTGTTGAAAAGGCTGATCTTGTTGTTAATATTCCTACAGGAACTAAGGTTGCTTATGGAACTAATGAGATAAGATATAATCTTAATGATCTTGAGGTTTCTGGCCTTCTTGATGGTGATACTGTTAGTGGATATTTAAGCTTTATGCCAAATGTTCATGGAACACTTTCAGCTAATAATATTAATAATGTTTCTTATAAGGTTATTGATGCTGAAGGCAAGGATGTATCTGAATTGTATAATATTAGCATTGCAGGTTCATTTGAAATTGTATATCCAGAAATTGAATACGACGCTCAATATTATGAGGGAAATTATAAGCCAGGAATGAAAGAATCATTTACAATTATTCCGAAGAATTGTAGTGATTATAGTGTTCAATATAGTGTTGATGGTTCTAACTATACATCTGATAATTATGTATATTCAAAAGCTGGAACATATACTATATACTTTAGAATTGAAGCGGATATGAGAGAAACAACCTATGGAAGTATAACATTTACAATTACTCCACTTGAACCTAAGATTCAAGTCGTTGATGAAACTCATATTTATGATGGTAATCCAGTTAAATTAAATTATACTGTAGATGCTTCTTTAATACCTACAATTAGATATTATTATGGTCAAAATACAACATTAGCTTATTCATCAGCTATTAATGCTGGTTCATGGACTGCTGTATTTACAATTCCTACAGATAAGTATGGTAATTACACATCTGTTGAATATAAGTATAATTTTGAAATTGAAAAGCGTGAGATTAATGTAGAATTAAGTGAGTCTAAGTTATTCGATGGTAAGGCTTATAATGAAGTATTTACTTTAACTAGTATTCATAACATGTTAGCTAATACACATTTAGCACTTTCTATTGAAACTAAGGGCTACACGGTGGGAGTATATTCCAATAGTTTATTAACAATAAATACAAGAATGTACTTAGAAGGAATATCAAATGATGAGGATGTAAGTCAAAACTACATAATCAATATAGAAAATATTACAATTGAAATTTGTAAGAATTATGCAAATGTAAATATTTCTAATAATGTTCAAGTGTATACTGGAAAAGAAATTATAGTTCCAACGATTTCATCGACTGGTACAGTAAAGTCATATTCATTTACAGGCTTTGATGATGGTAAGCTTCCAATTAATGCTGGTATTTATGAAATGATCGTTGAAATTGCTGATTCAGATAATACATTTGGTGGTACATTTAGTTTTGATGTAACTGTTAAGCAATGTGAATTGATACCATTACAGGAGTATGAAACTACAATTTATGATGGTACAATTCAAATCCCAAGAATTTACTTTAGTAATGTTGATTTTGAGCCTGTTATTACAGTAAGAGGTAATGCTGATCCAATTAATATTGGTACATATACATTAGATATTAGATTGAATGAATATTCTAATAATTATTCATTAACAACTAAGACTCTTACATATGAAATAACAAAGCGTGATATTAAGATTGTTTATAGTAATGACAATGTTACATGGTCAAACGACTTATTTACAGTAGCAATTACAAATGATTTAATTGAAAATATGCCAACTGCTGATACTGCAGCTGGAACTATTACAACTAAGTCAGGTGCTGTTGGAAACTATAACAATAGTAACGTAAATATTACTTATGATGTTTTAAGAAATGGAATTTCTGTAATTGAAAATTATAACATTACTTATGATGTTAATGTTGCAATTAGATATGAGCTTCTTGATATTAAGGTTTTAGTTAATGGAGTAGAAGCCACAAAAGATAGCGATAATAATTATTCATTAACTGTTCCATATATTGGCTCATATTACGATGTTACTGTTGTAGCTAATAATACTGATATAGCATACTTCTTCAAATATAATGCTGATTACACTTTATCTGAAATGAAGGTTAATAATGTTGGTAGATATACAATTGACTTTGTTGCAATGAAGGAATTATTCGAAACTTATTATGGAACTTTAAGCTTAACTGTTGAAAAGATTCAATTAAGTCTTGAAATGGAAGACCTAACAAAGTCATATGATCGTTATCCTGTTAGTCCATCATACCGTATTTCACCTGATCTTTCATATGAAATAACACCAACATTTATGTGGCGTTATCAAGATGAAACGAATGAGGTTGCATTACTTGCTCCTTCATCAATTGGTAAGTATTTTGTAGTAGTAACAGTAGAAGATACTGACAATTATTATGGTTTCAGTAAGAGATTTGATTTTGAAATTACGAAGGGTAATTCTAACTTAATCATTGATGCTTTATATAAGGAACATACTTATAATACTAAGGCAGTTGAAAATCCTTCTGTAAGCTCTTATGTTGAAAATGGTGAATACACATTCGCTTATTATCAATTAGTTTCTGATAATTGGATTTTACTTGATTCAAATCCAGTTGATGTTGGTACATATAAGGTTGTAGTAACACTTGTTGGTACCGATTTATATGCGGCTGACACAGCTCAACTTGAATTTAACATTCTACCTGCTAAGGTTTCAGCAATGTTTGATTCAACTGAATTAACTTACAATGGATTAATACAAAAGCCTACAGCTAAAGCAATTGATTTGTTAGGACAAGAATTGAATATTATTTATAGTAGTCAAGGTTCAATTAATGCAGGTTCTTATGAATTAACTGTAACAACAGATAATAAGAACTATGAATTAATAAACAATACTATTATGTATAATATTACTAAGCGTTTATTAATTATTGAAGCTGAAGATGAAAATTTTGTACAAGATGGAAATGAAAATTGGTCAAAAGTATTTACTAATAAGAATGTTTCTCTTGCTAGTACAGATAGGATTTCTGGTAAGCTTTCATTAATTAGAAATGGTTTAGGTAGATTTACAAGTATTGATGATTTTGCTTGGGTAGAAGAACTTACAATTGTAAATTCATTAAATGAGAATGTAATTGACAATTATGATATTCGATATTTATTAAATATTTATGTAAGAAATAAACCTATCGCGTATGAATTAGCTGATACCGATGTTGATTTCACAGGTGATGAGCTTTCTGCTAACTTTACTGTTTTAACAGATGATGTAACAGTTGTTTACACATACGAAGGAACAGATTATAATGAAATGCCTAAATTTATTAATGCTGGAAGCTATCATATTGTAATCAATCTATCAAAAGAAGATTATGAATCTTGCACTGTTGAATTTGATTTTGTAATAAATAAGATTAATTCAATTGTATCAATTAACGTCGAAGATAAAGTATATGATGGAATTAATAATTTCCGGTATATTGAATCAAATGGTTCAGTAACATGTAACGAAATTTACTCAACTGTTGATGCAACATCTGCAAATGTTGAGTTAAATATTGAAGCATTAGATAAAGATATTAATTACATTATTAAGTATTATAATTCTTTAGGATTTGAATTAGATGCTGCACCAGTCAATGTTGGTACATATACAGCTATGATTGTTACTCTTGAATCTGATAATTATCTTTCAACCTCAGCTTCATGTGAATTTGAGATTACAAAGGCTGATCCGAATATAATTATTGATGAAAGTGGATATCAACACATTTATGGCTTGAATCAGGTTTACTCTGAATATGGTACTAATTCATTAGAAATAATGATCAATACAACAAGTCGTATTAATGTTAAATATTATAGTGAGGATATGACAGCAATTTATCCAACTAAGCCAGTGAATGCAGGTAGGTACGTAACTGTGATTTCAACTGATGAAACTGCTAATTACAATGCATTTAGAACGTCAATTAGTTTTGAAATTGTGAAGAAGCAAATTATTATTCGTGGAGACTATTATCATATCTTTGATAATAATATTGTTAATATTAATCTAAATGATTTAAATAATTTTGAAATCTTTGATGTTCAGACTGGAAATAATATAGTTAATGGTGAAACATTTACATTGAATGGAGCATTAATTACATCTGATTCAATTGAAGGATTATATAAGTTTATTACAGTTGATGATATTTCAAATCTTGAAATGTTTAAAACAGTTAATGGCATTAATATATCAGTTCTTGATAATTATGAAATCAAGATTGAAGTTTCAATTGAAATTGGTAAGGCTGATGCGGATATTACTGTTAATGATGTAAATGTTACATATGATGGTGAAGCACATGGCTTAGATGTTATTTTCAACAATGAAATTGTAGGAAATTATGTTATTACATATTCAATGACAAACCCAGAAGGTGAAGAATTAGAGCATAGCTTTACTTCAGAATTGAAGTTTGTTAATGCAGGTTCATATGTTGTATATTACAAGATAGTATTTGATAACTATAAGTCTATTACAGGACAAGGTAATATCAATATTGGAAAGACAAGTGATTTTGATTTAACTATGGCAAATAGTTCTATTCAATATACTGGTCGTTCAATTGAAATGCCTCAATTTACTACAGTATCTGATGGACAAATTAGTGCTGTATTTATGGATGAAAACGGTAAAGCTTTACCTTTAAATCCACAAGCAATCGGAGCATATACAATTAAAGTTAGTGTATCTGAGGGCACAAATTATAAGGCTAAAGCATTTGTGTTTAGCTATGAAATTACAAAACGAGTTTTAACTGTAAACTGGGGTTCAACTACTGAGTTTACATATACTGGATCATCAATTATTCCACAATTTAATATTTCTAACCCTACTACAGAAGAATTGAATGCAGAATGGTTAATTATTGATGGTGATGGTGTAAATGTTGGAGCTCATCAAATTAAAGTTAATATTCATAATGATAACTTTATCTTAGATGAATCAACCGAGGTATTTGAATATCAAATCTTAAAAGCCAATATTGCATATGTTGATGAATTAGAAACAACATATGTTAAGGGTGGATATGATTTGAATAAGAATGCTAAGGAAGGTATTCTATATGTTGATTCTGATGGTAATAATGTTGGTGTCTTTAATGAAGCTGGTGAATATGAGTTATTTGCTAAATTAATTAGCAACAACTATAGTTGGCAAGATGACTATGCAGGTCAATTAAGACCATTTAGGCTAATTGTTAACAAAGCTAATATTAGTGATACAAATGCTAATGTTTTAGTAGATAAGATTAAAGATTATCTATATACTGGTAAAGACATTACACCTTCAGTAAATGTACGTCAAAACTTCACATTATTAATTGAAGGAGTAGATTACGAGGTTACTTATTCTAATAATAATGGAATTACGTCAACAGCTATGGTAACAATTACAGGTATTGGCAATTTTGAAGGAAAGATTGAAACTACCTTCAGAATTGTAAGTAATTCATTATCATTAAATGGAGATTCAACTTATGAATGGTACGAGACGTCAGATGGTAAAACATTTATTAAGAGTGAGCATGCGCAAAAGTCAAAGACAAGAGCAATTCTTGCAAATGTATCAGTTCGTACGTCTATAGCCGATTTCTTGGCTAACTTTGATGCTAGTCAAAGAGATAATATTAGAATCTATGACTGCAATAATAATCTAATTAAGCATGATTCTACAGATTTTATCGGTACAGGTGCTCGAATTGAATTGAGAAATTCAGTTGGTACATTACTTGATACAGTCTATGTTTCAGTATTAGGTGATATTGACGGAAATGGAATTATTGAAGCTGCAGATGTTGTTATGATTAATAAAGCATTAAGAAATAACAAATTAAAGAATGAATTCTATTTTGCAGCAGATGTAAATGGTGATGGTGAAGTAACTTCTGCTGATTCACGTTTAATTAGCATGCATATCAAAGGAACTTATGATATCTTCACCAAGCAATATTTATAGGTTGATATACTTATTTGCGGCGTGAGTCTTAAAAGACTCATGCCAAATAATAAGTATATTAGCCAAAAATTTTATAAAAATGTTTCGAAAAACTATAAATAGAGGGGTTATTGGTTGTAATTAAGAGCATTTGGAGTTAAAATTAATGTAGAGAAGTGTCGAAAAAAGATAAAAATAGGAGTTGGTTGTATATGAAACAAACAAACTATATAGAGAAAAATAAGAAGAAATCAAGGTTTACAAAGGGCAAGATTGCTATCTTTGGTCTTTTAAGCTTAGTTATTGTTACTATAGGTTTAGTGTTTATTTTTAATTTTAGAACGAATAAATCAAGCCCTGGTGTTGTCAAGGGAAAGAATTATACAATTCTTGACTCTAATTCTGCGACATTTAACTATCGATTAATTGACAATAATGGTACATATGATTTAAGTGCTAATGGCTTTAGTAGTACTAAATATGCCCAAATTATTAGTGTTAGTACGCAAACTCCAGCGGGAGCAGATGGCTATAACATTAAATTTCCTGAAAGCATTAGGGATAATGGTATTGATTATCAAGTTAAGCAAATTAACTGTACGGTTGATTCTAATGGAGCAAAAATTACGGATAGTCATTCCTATTTTAGTAGCTTTAGCTATAATGCCGCATTAAATACTGCAGGTGCAAGCTTTGTAAAAAATATAAAAAGGATTGAGGTTCCTAACCGAGTAGAATATATTGAGGTTGGTTCCTTCAATGGTCTTGGATATGTTGAAGAGATGAAACTTCCATTTGTTGGTACAAAGCGTGGAAATCATAATTTTGATGGAAATTTAGGAGCAGATGGCTATAAGTCTGCATTTTTATCAATCTTTGGATATGGCTCAGTATTGATGGGAAGAGAGGTTTCTTCCTTAAATACTTTGGGATTTTATAGCTTTGATTATAAAACAACGTATATTGATCAAACTCAAGGAAATACTGTTATTCAATCTCCTACTATAACATTGGGTTATCAAGGCAATACAAATGGTTTTGATGGCGCAGGTACAACCCTTTGGGTAACAGATAATAGCACATCTAGTGATGCTACATATTTATATATGCCATATTATCTAAGCTCAGTTGAAATAACTGATGAGGTATATGTGGCTCCACGTGCATTTTATAATATGACAGTACTTAAGGATGTAACAATTAGTTATAATAATGATCCTAATTTTACTAATAAGTTTACTGATGCGTTAACAATGGGAGAATATGTATTTTATCAGTGCTATAATTTGCACACAGCTATATTACCATCAAATTGTGGTACGATTGGAACAGGATGCTTTGCAAATTGTACTAGATTGGGTGGAGCTGCAGTTGAACTTAATGGTAATCCTATAAACGACTCAGACGGTAATCAAATTAAAGGAAAATTAATTTTGCCAGAAGGATTGAAGGAGATTCCTGAAAGCTTGTTTGCAAATTGTGCTAGCCTTAGTGAGGTTACATTACCAAAGGGCATTACTGCAATTCGTTCAAAAGCTTTCTTAGATTGTATTAATTTAAGTGTTATTAAAAGCTCTTCTGTGGATGCTAGTAATAATCCTGGAGTAATTACATTGCCTCAAACAGTAACGAGCATTGGAACTCAAGCTTTTAGAAATTGTAAGGCATTCACAAACTTTTCTGTCCCTGTTAATGTTACATCAATTGGAAGTATGGCCTTTAACGGATGCTCGAAATTAGCAAGTATTACTTTACCATTTATTGGTAGTAAAGCCGGTAATTCTAACTCAAAGGAAGCATTATTCGGTTACATTTTTGGTGAATATTCAGAGCTAGCTGATGGCACAAACGATGGAGCATTAAGCTCGGCATATCAGGTTGTTCAAAATGAAACTGGAGATCCTAATGAGTCTGATACAACAAAGAAACATTCGTTCTTTATACCAGAAACTTTGATTAATGTAACAATTTTAAACGAAACAGTTGTAGCGTCTGGTGCGTTTATGAACTGTTCAAAGATTCAAAACATTAGAATAATGTCATCACAAGCAGCCGGTACAAAGGATACTGTTACAACTATAGCAGAAGGTGCTATGTATGGATGCTCTAGCTTGAAAGAAGTGTCTTTGCCATTCGTTGGTGCTAGTGATTCCGTTTCTAATGGACAATTAGGATATATTTTTGGTAAAAATTTATTTTCAAATACAGAACAAGTTAAGATTATAAATGAACCAAACAAATATTGGTATATTCCTAGTGGCTTAAAAACAGTTACTTTAAATCACCAAACTGTATTAACAACATACTCATTCTATAATACCTTTATGGTAGAAAATGTAATTATTTCTAAAGCGACGCAAGAAGCTCAAAGAAATGTTTTTTATGGCTGCAAGAATTTAACAACCTTAGAAATTCCCTTTGTTGGAAAACAAAGAGGAATCGATGTAGGTTCTTCTAATAGTAATAAAAATAACTATGGATATTATTCCGATGGTAATGATTATTGGTGGGAGGATCTTGCAGTAAGAAACTCAATGGTATGGTTATTTGCGCCAATGGGCTCATATGGCCAGGAGGTCGATGGCTACTATGAACATTGCTATATTTCAGGGTCATGGAGATATTCATCATATTCAGCATCTATACCAAATTCATTAAGTACAATTACAATAACGAATGACTCAGCTATTCCTAGCTATGCATTTAGAGCTTTTACAAAGCTTAACACAATTGAAATTCAAGATACTATTGTTTCTGACAATAAAGGATTAGTTTTAATAGATGGTGGATGTATGACAGGCTGCAGTAGTTTAAATACATTAGTTGTTCCATTTATTGGCGCTGATTATAATAATAACAGTCAAAATAATTACACACATACAATTGGCTGGTATTTTGGAACTACTGCATATAGTAATTCTTATGTTGCTAGTCAATCAGGATATGTATATTATATTCCTAAATCTTTAACAAGAATTAATATAACGGGCTTAATCTCTTCAGTTCCTGCATATGCTTTTGCCAATATGACATCTTTGTCATCAGTTGCAATTCCAAATGCTACAATTACAACAATTGGAGATTATTCTTTCTATTGTGATAATAATCTTACAACGATTAATTGGCCAAAGGCTCAATTTAATAATGTAGCTAATTATGCTTTTGCAAATTGCTCATCATTAGGAGAGATGGATAATTTTATACCAGCAACTGTATCAACAATTGGAAATTATTCATTTATGGGTACATCCATAACGGGAATTAGTACGGTGCTAAATGCTAAAATTACATCCATTGGGAATGGAGCATTTAAGAGTTGTTACCAAATAACTGAATTTGATTTTTCAAAGTATACTGCACTTTCAAGTGTTGGAAATTATTTGTTTGAAGACTGTGGAAGATTAGTCAGTGTTAAAAATATTAAATTTTTAACTAATTACATGTTTAAGGATTGTATTTCACTTAGAGGTGTAAACTTAAATGAATACTATACTTTACCAACATCAAAAAAGCAAATTCCTGAAGGATTATTCTATGGTTGCTATAATTTATTAAGTAATGGTGTTGCTGGTGGTCTAGAATTTGATAATTCTTCATCTACAATTGATACTATTGGTGCTTATGCATTTAAGGGATGTTCATCACTTACTACGTTTACGTTACCAGAAAGCATTATTCAAATTGGTAATGGAGCATTCCAGGATTGTACACATCTAGAAAAATTAAGAATTAATCGAAATTGTGTCTCAATGATTGCTGGTACTAATAAAAAGACTAATGTAGACGATTTAAAAAACGGAATTTTCTATGGATGCAATAAGGATTTCTACTTAGAAGTTTATTATCAAGAAAGTCAATGGCCAACTAATTGGGGCTATAATTGGAACTGTTACTTCCCAGTAATGGTTATTGGTCAAAATACAGATGATATGTTTAAGTACTCTTATGATGAGGACTTAAAGGGATATGTAATTGTAGGATTTAATACTGAAGATTATGTGTTTGTTACAACATTGTCATCAGGATTGAAGCAATATTTATTAAGTGATATTGTTATTTTCCCATCAACATACAATGGTCTTCCTGTTAGAGGTATTATTAGTGGTGCCTTTGATGGATATGGAGACAATTATTTTGAAAAGGTTAATTCATTTGTCCTAGGTGAAAACTATGTTGAAATGGGTGCAGGAGTTTTAAATTTTGAAGCTTCACATACAGTTTATATTTATTCCCAAATGACTGTTGCACAAGCTACTAAATATGCAACTGCAGCAACGGCTTCAGGTAATTTTGTACCTGAAACGTTGGGTGCTCAAGCTAATGCTAATGCAATTACAAACTATTATGGAACATCATATGGTAAAGAAGATGTATATATAACAAATGGTATTGTTTTCTATAAGGAAGCTTGGCGATTTGTTGGTACAACACCAACTATCCTTATGTCTGCCCTTGATTTTAAACTAGAAGATGATTCATATACTTATAATATGGGTGATGCAATTGAACCAAGGATTATAGAAATTGGTTCAAATGAAAATTGCATTAAATATGTAGATTCCACAATGGTTAGAGAAAATCAAAAGGATATTATTTATGATCGCTTCTATAATTATGATTCATCTACTCATAAATATATAACTAGTAGCATTGCAAGCTTTGATAATGTAATTGTTAGATATAGTAATAATGTTAATGTTGGTACCGCTTCAATTACATTTACATCTAATACTGGATTTTTATATGGATCAGCAGTTAAAACATTTACTATTACGCATTATGAATTAATGCTTTTCCATGAGGCAAATGAATCTGATAATATTGAAAATGAATTCGGACATGACTATCGCGCATATTCAGATGTATTTTTTGATTATTATTTTAATTTAGAAGGTATATCTGATTATAAGGATGCTATTTTGAAGGTAAAATACAATGGCTTAGGATGGTCAAATGATCAATGGACAGTTTCAGGTCAAGCTCCTAATCTTCCTACTGGCTATGTATTAAAAGGAAAATTGAAAACTGAAAGTAATGATGTTGGACAATATTGGTCTGATAAAAAAAATGGAAATGGTGGAGTTTCAGGCTTAGGCTTTGTTTGGGAAGGCGGATACCATGTCTATAATACTAAGGGCCAAGAGGTTACTAATAACTTTGTACCAGTAATTACATTGTTTGTAGAAATTACTCCATATGATTTCATTGATTCAGATATTGTATGGGATGGTGAATGGAATGCTGCAACATCTCGTTATGAATATAAATATAACGGATTAGAGCTAACCCCAAAGCCTTATATTTACGATGAAGCATATGGTAAAATGGATGCCAAATTTATCGTAGAGGTTACTCCTACAAATAATACGGTTGCGATTGATCCAGGTACAATTGGTACAATGACAATTGTAAGCTACAGTAAAAACTTTGCATATAATGGTCAGGCTGGAACTACATTTACAGCAAATTTCGAGATTGTAAAAGGAGAAGTAACAATTACAATATCTTCTCAATATACATTGGATGAGGACCATAATTATTATCGATATAATGGTGGCTTTAGCTCATGGATAGATACACCACCAACCTTTACAATGGAAATTAATGGTCTAGGGCCTAATTCAGTTTTAAATGGTGAACTCATTACTACAAGTACTAGTACTAATCTAGAAAAGGGTACATATTCTTCTGATTCTAATAATTTAAGCCGTAAAGGTGATTTTAATTGGGATACAAATATTTATTCAACAGGATATTATATTGAGTCTTCACATCGATTAACTAACGATGCTGATCCATCTTTAGGTTTTATGGATGAAACTCAAAAATATAACGTTACATTGAATGCTACTTGTGAAATTAAGTATGCTACAATTGATTATAATCTATCTATCAATGAATATTTACCTACTGACAATCCTAATGGTACTGTATCATACAATCAAGAAATAATTTCAATTGATGATTCATTACAGGTATTTGAAAAGAATTTCTCTCATGATGATATAGGTGCAATTGATCCATTATATATTAAGTATGGAATTGATGGATACGAGCACAATTTAGGTGCTATATTCTATAATAAGTTTACAAATAATCCAACTGTAACAATTACTGAAAATAGTAGTCATACTAGTGGCTCAACATATATATTTAAAGAAATTCCAGGTACTGGAGAAATAGATTTAACATTAAAAATTGAAAAAACAAATTATGAAACTGTAACTAAGAATATTAAACTTGTTTTAACAAAAGGTTTATTTAAATTTAAATCACTTGATAAGGAATATGATAGAGAGTCAGTAAATGTATTGAATGCTCTTTTAAGAAGACCTTCTGATTTGGATTCAAATGTTGTTAAGGAATTTAAATTCTATGATAAGGATCATAATCAAGAATTAGCATCAGCCCCAAGTGCAATTGGAAGCTATTATGTCAAAGTTAAAATGACTGGTAGTCAATATTTTGAGGATTTTGATGAAAGAATTGATTTTAATATCACTCCTCGTAGCTTAATTATTCAAGTTGATGATCCGATTTCTTCTAAAGAGTATGATGGTCAGCCTTGGTCTTATGTGTCTGGTGCAAACGGAACGGGAGATACAAGTTCTACAAGACCTAGCTTGAATTTGTTAAGTGGAGATTCATTATTTGGTTCATTTAAGTCAATTTCAAGTGCTGTTAAGTTATACAAAGCATCAACTACAGGCGATTTCTATGTTGATGGATTGTGGCGAGTTTCCAATGATGCTTTAGGTGACCAAACAGGTAATTATGTTGTTGTATTTAAGGGTGAATTTGAAATTTTACCTAAGCAATTTAAATATAAATTAAATGTTGACTGGTCTGACAATAATCAAGATGCATCAGGAACATATGTATTTACATATGATCAAGCATACCACTATGCAACAATTACAGTTTCAGATCCTACATCAAATTATCATATTTATTATAGTGAACAAAATCCTGAAAATGGAGCAGTAGAGGTTGATTGGTCAACTCAACCATTCTTCTATTCACAACCAAATTCAGGTACTGAGTACTATACTACATATATTAAGCTTGTAGCAGATAATTATGAAACTAAGTATGACAGCGTTGTAATTAAAATTAATGGTAAGGATGTCGAAATTATATGTGATACAGCAGATAGGACATTTGCATATGATGGATTTGAGCATTCAATTAATGTCACTACGAACCCATATTATGCGGATGTATATTATAGTCTATTAGCTGATGCACCAGATAATATTAGTAATATTGATTTTGATTCTATAACAAATTGGACAACTATTCCTCCTGTTGGAATTGATGCTGGAATTTATCATATAATCGTTAAGGCAAGTGCTTTAAATTATAATACAAGTTATAAATATCTTCCTATGGTTATTGATAGTAATTTAGGCTCTCAAATGACAATGACAATCACACCTGATAATGTAACATATGATCGTCAAATGCACGGATTTAAGATTTCTAATTTAGGTTCAGGAATTAATATTCAAGATCTTACTATTAGAGTTGCTATGGATGATGGTAACAAGAATTGGTTAACATACAACCTATCTGAGATTGTTGTAGGTAGTGCCAATTATCAAGTGGATTTATTTACAAAAGCTGGTACATATGATATTTATGTTGAAATACTAAAGCATGGATATCGTCCAATTAAGAAAAATATAACAGTAAATATTAATCCTCTATCCCTAGATTTGAATTGTGATTTCTATCAAGGCCAATATGATGGTGAATATCATTCAGGTATTTTATCTAGCTCATCAGCCGATCGCTTAGTTATGACAGGCTCTCTTGAGACAAATGATTTATCATATCAATATGCTCAAGTTGTTAATGGTATTGAAAAAATGATTCCATTAAAGGTTGAGTATGGTACTGTTCAAGGAAATCAGATTGTTTATTCTCCAGTTATTGCAAGATATAAGAATGTTACTGGAGCACCTATTCCACTTTATATAAGAGTTTCTGGAGATAATTTTGAAGAGAAAATTTTTAGTGGAACAATTCTTATTGAAAAAGCTACAAATATTCAGCCTAATTATACGGATGAAATTGAAATTGAATATTTAGCTCGCCCTGTCACATATAATGATTTAGGTGTAACAACATTCCATGATGGTCAAAAGACAATTAAATATCGTGATGTTATAATTGCAGGTGATGGTACTAAATCACCAGGTAATTATAGGACAGCTCCTCAAGATTTAGGTTGGTACTATGTTGAAATCGACTATGCAGATACTTCAAATTGTGAAGGCACTTCAATTGAATTTTATTTTCATATTGTTCCTCGTGTTCTAACTGTAGAATATACAAAAGAATACGAATATACGAGCGAAACAATTGTACCTCAATATACTGTAACGACTGGAACAACTGATGTTGTTACATATAGTATTGCATCCTTTGATGGTGCTGGAAATGCTGATACATGGCATATAATTCCAGGTACATATTATTTCAAGCTTAATGATGATTATAATAACCCTAATTATGTTTTATCAGCATCAGATAGAGGTTTAATTGAATATCGTATTATTAATCGTAAGGTTTTAATTTCATTTGATGCAGAAAGAGATTATAAGGCTGATGTATTTGAACTTAATGTTGATTATACAAGCAGTAATGCTAATACTAATTCTGATTCAGGATTCAGTGTAACAGCTCTTTTATCAAACGACACCTTAAAAGCTAAAATAAAAACGCGTTATTCATCAGTAGGAACATATACTTACCGTATTACATACGTATATAATGCAGCAAGTGGTCAATGGGAATTACATCCAAGCTATACGCCAAAGCTAGAAGCTTTCACATTAGAAAATCTCGAATTATTTGATACAAATACAAATGCTCCAGAATTATATTATGATGTTGTATTTGATGTAAAGCTTGTAATAAGCTATCCAGAGCTTGATGTTGATGCTCCTGAAGAGCAAAAATTTGTTTTCGATGGATTTAATAAAAATGCTAAGGTTGCAATAACAAGTAGCTACCCAGGAATTATTACTTGGAAATTCTGGACAGGAGATGTTACTGAGGAAGAAGCAACAGATATTTCTTCAACAAACATTAACTTCCGTAATGTAGGAACATATACATTAAATTATGTTATTTCTGCAAGTAATTATAAAGAAAAACGTGGTAAAGTTAGAGTCATCATTGATCAAGCTAGTATTTCTACTGATATTGATTCTTTCAGTGGTATATATGATGCAGAAAAGCATAGAACAACATATACGATTCATACGTCACCACTTTATTTGACTGATAGTGAAAAGCCAAAGCTTTATTACTTTAAGAAATCTATATTAAATAATGTATTGGGCATGAGCTTAAATGATTTATACGATTTCTTTGATAGTGATACACCAGAAAATAATGCTTTGTTTGCATTATATGACTCAAAGAGAAAGAATCCAGATTCAAATGGAGACTATATGATTGATGCTGGCGATTACTATGCTGTATTGTATAATCCATCAAGAATTGATTCAAACATTGGTAAGGTGCTTCAAATCAAGGAAATAAGACTTGAACAAAGAACCTTATATTTCAAAACAACGCTTACAGATTCTTGGAAGAGATTTAAGGTTTATGATGAAAGTAAATTTGAAATGCCAAATGGTGTTTGGTTTGTTAATAATGTATTTAGCTCAACATATGATGAAAGTGCTAATTCTAAGAATAATTTAGCTAATGCTGGATTAATTCCAGGGCATGTTATCAAGGATATTAGCTTGGCAAATTATACATTTACTACATCATCAGCTGATGCTAAGGGTGATTTTGATGGTGAAAATAATGGTGATCCATATGAGATGGAAGGAGACTTTGAGTTTGTATTCTTTGAAATAAATGCTAATAATAACTCAGTTGTTGAAAATTATCGTCCTGCATTTACAGAACTTGATGATGGAAGCTACCCTATACAAATTACAATTAAACGTGCGGAATTAAAGGATTTCTATGTTCAAGATAGTGAAGTTGAATATAATGGTCATAACATATTACCAAAATATACAACAAAATCTGATGGTCAGGTTGAGACCTTATATATTAAGACTGATTCTGATTATAATGAAATTGATGGTTCAATCCTAACTGATCAAACTGATGTTGGTTATTATCGTGTTTATATTCATATTGCACAAGGTAAAAATTATCGAGCATGGGCTGGAAGTGATCCTACAACTGATCGTGATATTTATATAAATGGCAAGTGGTATAAGATTGCAAAGGTTCATTGTATGCCTAAGAATGTAAATGTTCAATGGGAAGAAACCTCAGTGGTTTATACTGGTAAGGATATTTATGCTAAACCATATATTACAGATGTGTTTGGTAATCGAATTGATTTCCAATATGAATTATTTGATTCAAAGCGTATTAGTGTTGGCTATAATATTCCAATGCTTAATGCTGGCAGATACTTTGTTAGTGCTTTACCAACAAGTACAGTAAATGCTAATAATTATATTCTTAATTATGATTCAATCCAATTTAACGTTACTAAGCGTATTATTAATATTAAATATATAACTAATGAAACTTGGTTAAAAACAAATTGGTCTAAAACATTTACAGAAAATGATATTGAAAATATTATTGGATTTAAGGATTCATTCCCTGGGTATAATTTGGAATTAACTTTAAAAACTAAAGCTGCAAAGGATGGAACCTATAGAGAAGCGACATCATTTGATATTAATGCTAAGGTTACAGATCCTTCAGGAAATTTCAAATATGATAATGGAATAAATATATTTGATGGTCAAACATATTATGTAGCTGATAACTTTGAATTTACAATTGGTGATGGAGATGTTGAAGTTACATTAATTAGCAAGGATCTTAAGGTATCTGCTGCAGATGAGGATACAAAGTTTGATAATCAATATCATTCACCAAAGGTTGATGTTATAAGCCATGCATCTGGCTATGATATTCAATACAAGTGGGGATATTATGATGATGCAACCGATTCATTAGTTGACCCTGTTGGATATGAGAATACTGCTTGGTCAGCTATAAAGCCACAATTTATCGTTGTTGGTACATATTATGTTGGATATCAGGTTTCTATTGCTGGAGAAGATGGTAACGAAAGCTTAGAGGTCGGTCATGTAATAATTAGAATTAGACAAGCAGATGCATATTTGACAGTATCTAATTTAAATAGAACATATACAGGAACGACATTTGATACTTCCACGATTGGTATTAGTGGAGGCTTTAATGGTGATTTCAATTCAAGCGGAATTGAAACATCTGGTAATAGATATAAGCTATTAAGGTTTTACTTTAAGACTTCAGGTGCTCCGGATTCTGATTTTTCTGAAACATTACCAATCAATGCTGGTAGGTATGTTATAAAGATTACATCAGATTCAGATAATAATCCTAATTATTTACAAAACTATACAACATTAGATTCGATTCAAAATATGTTTGAATTTGAAATTACTCCAGCCGTTTTAAGACTTGATTATAATGTTGATTTAGAGGTAAAGGATGAAACAAATATTACATATGATAGTAATCCGGGTTCCTCTGATTTTAGAAGTATTGAAACAACTGCTCAGTTTAATCAAAATTTCTTCATCGGAAATAATACTGTAAATAATACAATTCAATTATCAGGCCTTTTAGGCGCTGATAGGTTCGAATATCATATTTATAGTGCTTCAGGACAAAAATTATCACGTATGACTTATCTTTACTCAAATGCTGTAGCTACAGGTAATGGAGTGGATAATTCATGGCTATTCTATAATAATGATTTGTTTGGAATGGAATGGAAAACAACAAATGGAACAAGTGATAATTCATATAATTATCGTATTATTCTTCAATTTAAGCTTCATGCTCATTATCCTGAGATGACAGTAAGAGAGATTCCAGATGTTATGGTTGATTATACTTGTAGTCCAATTAGTTTTGCAACGTCATTCAATAAGCAATATAGTACGAACGTTATTAATTATGTAGATGATCCTTCCTCACAATATTGTGTAATTCACTATGGTAAGAAGAATTCAACTAGTAATTTAGATTATACTTTAGATGACTATGTGCAAACAGCTCCTGGTGTATATACGGTTTACTTTATGATTTATGCCGATAATGCTCAAGATTCTTCAGGTAATTTAGTTCATTTTGAAAATTATTATGGAAGTGCTAAATTTACAATTAATCCTAAATCTCGTGTTGATGATGGCTTAACTGTTTCTTCAAATCTTCTCAATAAGATATATGATGGAATAGCATATGATGAAAACACTTGGAATTCAATAAAGAATAATAATGGTGTTCAATTTGGAGAAACTCTTCCAAATCAATGGTCAATTTCTTATTTCGTTGCTCAAGAACAAATACAAGGAAGCGGAGATTGGAAGATTTCTGGTAAAGAGCTTTCTAGTGTGACAAATGCCGGTGATTATATCTATCGTTTAAAGATTCCTGCACAAGGAAATTATGCAGAAACGGTTATTGAAAACCACTTTAAGATTGATAGAAGAAAGTATCATATAAGCTCTAATAATGGCTCACCATATCAGGTTATGTATTCTGGTGTATACTGGAATTATGATCTTGTAAGTGCTTTAAATGATGGCTCATCTGATTTCTCAGTTCAAAGACAAACGGGAAATGGTGATGAAGGATTGCTTGATGGTATTTATAATCATAAGCTAATTACTGCATTGCTGATAAGTAATAATTCAATTGTTGGTATCTATACTCAAGCCGGAACTGATAAGGGTATTATTAATATTCGTCCAGAATTCCATGTGATACGTGATGCAAATAATGTTGATGTAACAAATAATTATGATTTCATTTTTGACTTCGAGCTTGAAATCACAAGAGGTACAATTACATTAGGAACAAATATTCCTAGTGATGGAATATTTAACTATGATGAAAATAGTGGTGTTAGATTTGAAGCCTGGATTGTAACACCTACTGGATATTCTAAGGGCTCTAATATTGAATATGCTGAATATGATTTTGCAACAGGAACATATGGTTCTTGGACAACATCAACTAATCTTAAGACTGAAGCAGGCACTTATCAGTATAAGGTAAGAGCGACTAAGGTAGCTAACTTTAATGATCTTCTTGATCAGGTATATACATTTGAAATTAAGAAGGTTAGAAATAGCTTAAGCATTGATTCGCTTGATAAGGAATATGATGGAAATCCTGTAAATCCAGTATTCCATACATATGATTTTAACGGTACTGTTTCAGCGGCTCTAAGTGCTGGAAAAGATGTTGAGGTTAAATATTACGAGAATAATAATGGTGTTAGAGGTGGAGAAATCTTAGGACCTACGCCTACAAATGCTGGTACATATTGGGTAACTATTAAATATGGTGATACAGCTAACTTTATGGGTATTCAAGAGGAAAAGCAATTTACAATTACACCTCGTGAACTTGTTGTTTCAGGATATGATACTGATTTGACTTATAATGCAGAAGAACAAGCTCCTAACTTTACAATTCTTACGAAGACTGGCAATAATAGTTTTAATTCTAATAATTATGAAATATTCTATTATAGCCAAAATGATTTGGTAAGTCCGCTATCATCTAAGACTAAAAATGTTGGCGATTACCGTTTAGTTATTAAACTAAAAGGAAGCGGAGCATCAAGTGCTGAAAATAATTATTCATTTGGTGAAGGAACTAAAGAATTCTACATTAACTATAGAATTAATAAATGTGTTGTTATATTCTCAGCTTCAATGAATTATAAATATGATGGAAATATTCCTGTAATTGGATTAAGCTATATTCAAACACTTGCATCTAACCCACTTCCAATAGGAGTTGTCCTTAACTCGGCAATTAAGGCTAAGAGTCCAGATGCTAAGCTATATGCAATTAATTGTTCTTATACAGATGTTGCATTTACTAATAATTTTGAATGGAATAATACTCCATCTTCTGTACCATTATTAGTAAAGAATAGTATTGCAGAAAATCTTGACAATTATGATATTAGACTTGACCTTAATTTAAATGTTGCATATGATACTGTGCCATATGTAGTTTCTAAATATGAGGGAATTTATGATGGTGATTATCATACAATAACATTTACATTTAGTGGTGATGATAATGCTGAAATAAGATATTCAGCAAAAGCTACTAATGATATTTCAGAATATTCTACAACTATTCCTAAATTTAAGAATTACACTTCAAATCCTATTCATATTTATGTTGCAGTAAAATCCACAACATATACAAATGGTGAATGGAAGTTCTTAGGTCTTGATCAAGCAGCATCTGATTATGATGAATTTACGGTTAAGATTGATAAGGCAGATACTAGAATTACTCCTCCAAGTATTGATTTAAATAAGATTTACGATGGAAAAGTAACTCCTAATCCAACAAATATTGATTATTTATCATATGGTGGAGATAACCTAGATAGCAAGCTTACTTATACATATTACGTAAAGCAAGGTAATCAATATGCAGAATGTAATAGTGTTCTTCAAAATAGAACAAATGTTGGTGAGTACTATTTGATTATTTCTCTAGAATTTGATTCAGGAGATAATTACAATAATACGGCGACAGATCCAATTTATTTTGCAATTAAGCCTCGTGATTTAGTAATTAAGATTCCAAATAAGGTTAAAACTTATGATGGAAATGCTTGGAGTGCATTGCTTGCATCATCTGCTTCAGAACAAGGAAGACTTCTAGATGCAACATTTGAAAAGGTTCCTGGAATTGAGGAATCTGGTCTTGTAAATGGACAAGCTTTTAGAGGTACTATTTTAACAAAATCTGTAAATAGTGGTCATTATTATGGTGGTATTGTTGGTTCAACCTTAACTGATCTTGTTTGGAAGAGTGGATATGGTTTCTATGTAGAAGGAGATACTAATTCAATTATTCTTTCAAATAACTATAATATAAGTATTGAAACAACAATTACTATTGATAAGGCTGATTTAGATATTGAATTCTTTGATGTAACTCATATCTATACTGGCCAAGAATATTTCATAACTCATACTTGGTATAATTATCCTATTGTATCTGGAATTACACAAAGCGCTGATTATGATAATTATATTCAATATTCAAAGGATCCTCTAGGACATGGTGCTCCACCATCATCTTGGAGTAATGTTCCAATTGGATGTAGTTTTGGTAGTTTAACTATCTATATTAAGATTGAATTACCTAACTATAATATATTCCAGGATACTAGAACAATAACAATAACTTCTATTCCATCAAAGATTATTGTTACTGACTGGGGTTCATTTAAGGCAAATCCTGAGGATATGATATATAATGGTTCACAATATACATTTAATGATATTCAAATGACATCTAGTATTGTGGGAGATACTAGAGTGCCATACATAAGATATTATGAGCTATTAGATGATGGAGCAACTTACCAAGAATTATTAGATTCTAATGGTAAACCATATGCACCAGTTAATGCTGGTAAATATGCAATAACATTATGCTTAGATGCTGATACAAATAATGGCTATGATAAGTATGAATCATTGAAGCAGCCTTTTGAAATTAGAAAGAGATCAGCAAAGGTTTATTGGGCTTCAGAAAAGTGGATAAAGGATAGTGTAACAGGAATTGTAACTCATAGAAACAATTATACTGGTAGCGTAAATCTTCCACTTGGACGAGTATATGGAATTCTAAATGATGCACAAGGACATCTTGAAATAATTCCACTGGTTGTAACACCAGCACAAGGCTATAATTGTATTAATGTTGGTGTTCAAAAGGCAATTGCTCAAATTCAAGCAGGTATAGGCCCTGGAATTGTAAATGGATTATCGCAAGCTAATTATGATCAAAATTATGTTTTAATCAATAATGAATGCGATTTCGAGATTATTAAATCTACGGATATCGGTGGAGGATCAAATTCTAATCCAACCTTCCCAGATGGTGGAGATCATCCAAATAGTGGCGATGTTAATGATGATAATAATCCAACAAAGCCAGATAACAAAAATAATCCTGATAATCCAGATAACAATTCTAAATTTGAAGGAATTAGATTTGAGCTTAAGCAATATGATCCAACTGCTCAAACAGCTAATACACCATTTAAGTATAGTGTAAACTTAAAATTATACTTTACAGTAACTTACTTATATAGTGATTCTACAACTAAAGTATATTACTATGAGGTTGAACCAATTTCATTATTAACTGTGGCAAATACTAAGTTCGTGATTAAGACAATCTACGATAGTACTTGGCAGACATTTGATACTAATCCATCTTGTCAATTTGACTTTATTCTTAAAGAAATTGTAAAGACACCAGAATTTGAGGTCGATGCAGTATTAAAGGATAATCAAAATTATGCATGGAATACAAATGGCGATACAGCTGATTGCAAAATTATGGTTCAGTTAGATCCTCTTGAAATAACAGATTATGTTAACGACATTAAGCTTACTAATCCGACATCTAGTAGCTTGTTGTTAGCTAAAAATGCTGACGGTTCTGCAGCAAAAACTGAATATGACCAGACAAGTGCTGATCAGAAAACAATTGTAACAATTAGGGGAGGATTAGTTGGCTCTCAAACTGATATAGTTCTTGACTATTCTTCTGGAGCATTTGATATATTCTATGGTAACAATATGAGACCTACAACATCAAATCCTACCGAGAATGCTTACTATGTTGTTAAGAGCAAGGCTTCATATCCTATTAGTTTTGAATTTGGTGATTACTCAACTTATAAATCTGTAATGGAATCAAATGCAAGTAATCCTGATTATATGAATCAAAATAAGATGCCTACTACAACACCTGCTTTCAACCCTGCATTCACATTTGAAATTAAAACCCCAGAACCTACATATTTACAGTTAACTAATTCATCTACAGTTAAGTTTGTAAGCTATGAACAAGACTTTAGTTTAAATACGTTAACTTATACATATGATGTTTCAAATGACGATAGATATACAGCCTTAGCTTCTAAGACTGTAGCAGAAAGAAAGAATTCAATTTATAAATTAAGCCATTTACCTCAAAGAAAGACTGTTTCTGATTTATTAACAAATAACTTTGTAAATAATTTAAAACACATTGTTGTTTGTGATTCTAATGGAAATGTAATATTTGATGGAGCAAATGGTACTGATTTATCAACCGCATCAACGGATTATATTGGAACTGGATCATATATTTCTTTATATGACAGCGATGATAGCGTATCAAGACTTTTAATTGATTGCGTAGAAATTGTTGTAGTTGGTGATTTGGATGGAAATGGAATAATAGAGACTGCTGATAAAACAATTGCTAAGGATTTTGCAAAGAAATTTACAAAATTAACAGAGTCAGAAATAAATGCGGTTAAATACATAGCAGGTTTGACTGGTACCAAAGCAAAGATTGAAACAGCAGATGCAACAAACATTGGTGCAAAATCTAAGGATACACATGATCAACTACCTGATTATGAATATTATCTAGATAATATATTATATAATCAAAATTATTCTTTTTCGTCTTAATAATTTTTGGGTGACTGTTAATTACTAATGGTCACTCAAAAATAACATAAATTTTATTCATATTATGAAAGGAGTGAATATAATATGATAAAAAATATAAAGAAAAAAATTATATTATTCTTCTTGATTATTTTGTCTATATTTGGTTTAAATTCAATTATTAGTACATCAAAGATAGATAAAACGGTTAATGCTGCTGGAACAAATATTAATCAATGGGTAAGTATTGCTGGTACAAATGTGAAAGTTAAAGTATGTTATACCGAAGATTTATTTGTGGCAGAAGATTACTCAAATTGTATAACATCTGTTCCTACATCCGGCGAATTTTATATGACTGCGTTTGTTGATATAGGTACTTCTTTATCTAGTATGCAATTAGTGTGGGATTTGAATAGTACTGAAGTTGAATCTACTACGTCTATTTTGGGTATTGATGTTACAAATGATGGTAATGCGTTATGGGATAATACAACATTAGATGATAAATCTGATCAAGTAACTGGTAGTATTAGTAATCCAAGAAGAAAACCGTTTTCAAAATTACCAAGTTTACCTGGTAGAACAACTGGATCAAATTACATTGAAGGTAACGCTGAGAACTATTTATATACAACAGGAGTAACTGAACCATCTCCAATATTAACTAACTCACAAATTTTTTATGGTCCTGGTCAAACAACTGGTGATATATCTAGCGGAATATATGCAATATTTAAAATAAGGATAAGGTTAAATTCAGGTGTTACTACTTTTAGTTCAACCTGTACAAGTATGCGTGCAGCAGAAACTACTGGTGGTAAAGTATATGGTGAAAGTCCTAGTGATTTTAATGCTTCTCTAGGTGGAGCTGCTTTAAGTGATAAGGTAGAGACAGCTGTTACAGCTACAAATGATTCTACAACTAAGACTGCAAGCTTAACAGAATCAAATACAACTGCAAATATTAATTTTGATGCTACCGCAAGTACATCTACAACCTTTAAAGTTAAGGTAGATAATGGAAAAGGAAGTATTGATACAAGTACTATAAGTAGTAGTAGTGGTATTACTCTCGACAGTCCTACCCCAACATCTGATGGATATTCATTCACATGTAGTAATACGCAAAGAGGTATTTTTTCAACCGTATCGTTTAAGGTTATTTCTGAATCGAAAAATAATTCAAAAACTTATACAATAAATGTACAAAGAATGCCTATTATTACAGGAATGACATTTACAAGTAATGGTGGTTTTGCAAATCCTATTATTACTACAAGCTCATCAAGTTCAACAACTGGAGTTGTAAGTTCATTTAATGAATTACCTAAGGGTACATATTATGTTTGGGGGTCAGCTTCTTTACAATCATTTAACGTAAACTATACATGTGATGCAAAAAGCTCATCTTACAATATTAATAATGGTGGTAATCAAACTGGAAATACTTTCACAGTTAATGCTAAAAGCTTTACAATTAGCTTAGGCTATGACGGTTCAAATAATGCTACTGAAGACTATGTATTTAACTATATGACGATTGCTGATAATGTTGGACTACAAAATGTTACAGGTACTGTAGCAGGAAGTTCTACAACAGCAACAGTCACATCGACATCAGCTACAGAATATAAAGCTACATTCCCTTATAAAGATGCAAATGGACATGTAATTACTTCAGCAAACATTAATGCTACGCTTACTACACCTTCTTTAAGCTCAGTTGAATATAGTTTTAATCAATCAAACTGGACTTCTGGTAGTGTAGCACCAGTTAGCTTTACTAGTGGAAATACAACAACTGTATATTTTAAAGTAAAAGATAATTCGACTAGTGCAACTAAGATTTACACGGTTAATGTTGAAAGAACTGTAAGAGATAATACAGATGCTTCTGTAACTGTTACAAATGGTACTTCACAAACTGGCACATTAAATAGTTCAACTTTATCTTTAAACTTTACTTTCCCTGCAACAGCTTCTTCAAGTACAACAATTAAAATTAAAGTTGATGCTGGCAATGGTGAAATTACAAATTTATCCTCAAATGTAACTAATAATGGTGTATATAATGGAGAATATACATTAGTTTTAAATTCTTCGGTAAGAGGTAAATATGATGTAGTAACCTTTGATGCAGTTGCTCAAAATGGAACAACAAAAAAATCATATACTATTAACATTCAAAGATTACCTATTATCACAAACATTCAATTTACTAAGGTTGGTTCAACTGGAGTAAATCCAATTTTGACATCTGGTTCATCAAGTCAAACTGATTCTGTTGTAACCATCCCAAGTACAGGACTTCCTAAAGGAAATTATTATGTATGGATTCCAACTGGGGTAACAAAGTTTAATGTAAGCTTTACTGCAGATGCATTAAGTGCATTATTTAATGGAAGTACTTACAATGACCCTGTTTCTGTAGCATCTACAACAATAAATGCTAATACATTTACTATCAACTTAAATTCAAGTGATGCAAATAAAACAGAGGTATATACATTTACTGTAAAGACAATGGTTGATCACACTAGTTTAAAAACAGTATCTGGTCGTGCTACAAATGCTTCTAATATTGGTCAACTATCAGGAAATGCAAGTACTGGATTTAAGCTTACATTCCCATATAGTGATTCAAATGGTAATGCTATTACAAGTGTTGACGTTACACCAACTGCTACAGACCCAACCTTAAGTACTGTTTATTATAGTACAGATGGTGGTGCAAACTGGACACAAGTGCCAACAGTTGGATATTTCCCTGTTTCAATTAATACTTCAACTAATAATGCTAGTGTTAAGATTAAAGTAGAAGATAATTCTTCTCATAATTCAAAGGAATATGATGTAACAGTTGAAAGAACTGTTAGTCATGAGGTAGGCACTGTTGTTGCAATTAGCGGGGCAACTCCTTCAACTGCAACACTTTCTGCTACAACGACATCTACTAACTTTAGTCTTCCTGCAACTGCTTCTTCAAGTACAACAATTAATGTTACTGTTGATAGTGGAAAAGGAAAGATTGATTTATCAACGTTAAGTGGTGCAACTTATAGTTCATTGTCAAATGGAACTTACTCTTTAATTCTTGATCCGACAAATCGAGGCTCATTCTCAACAGTTACATTTACTGTAATTGCACAGGATGGTTCTACAAGCCAAGCATATACTGTAAATGTTCAAAGAAAGCCTATTATTACCAATATAACATTTACCAAGGATGATGGTCTAGTTGACCCAATTATCACTAAGGGTAGTGCAAATTCAAGTTCAAACCCTGTTACTAATTTTGTTGATTTAGCAGAAGGAACTTATTATTTATGGGTATCACCAAATGTAGCTCATTATTTAGTTAATTATACAGCTGATTGCGTATCTTCAACATATAATGGTACAGCTTATGCTAATACAACCGTACAAATTGGTACAACTGATTTAATAATTGTATTACTTTCAAGTGATTCTAATGTAAAAGCTACTTACAAATTTGTGTATAAGACGATAACTGCTAATACGGGATTAAATGATCCTACAACATCTGTTACAGGTACATCAACAACAGGTACGTTAGATTCATCTACCTTAAACTCAGACAATGGTAAAGATTATGTGGTTAAAGTTCCGTATCTTGATAGCCTTGGAAATACTATTACATCTGTTTCAGTTAAAGCACCATTGACTACACCTAGTAGCTCAACCCTTGAATATTATGATGCTTCAACTGGTACATGGAATACAATTACAAGTTCAACAGGAACACCTGTTGCAATCGATGGTACAACAAATCAAGGAAGTATTAAGTATAGAGTTACTGATAAGGTAACACATGATTTTGCTATTTATAATGTTACTGTTGAAAGAGAGGCTGCAGATACTGATAATTCAATCGCAAGTGTAACTGTTTATGATGTTACAAATAATAATGTAGTAAGAGCAGGTACTTGGACCGGTGATACATATACAATAAATAGTAACTTACCATATAATTCAGCTATATTACGTTTTGTAGTTACAGCTACAAGCCAACATGCTAAGCTAACAATTGAAACTCAAACATATGGTAATACAGCTTCTCATATTCATAATATTACTACAAAGAATCAAGCTGTTAAGGTTAAGATAACTGTAACTCCTCAATCTGGTCAAACTGCAGAATACTACATTGAATATTATGTTGCAGATACAAGAAGTACTGATAGAACTTTAAATCAATTTGAAGTAAGTGATGGCTCAAATATACTTACACCTACATCTGGAATATTTACTCCAGGAACTGCGGCTCCATTAACACTTACTTATGATATTCCTTATAGTGTTAATTCACTAACTGTTACCGCAAATGCAACTGCACTTGGTGCAAAGGTATATGGTGCTAAATCAACAACCACATCAAAAATAGTTAATATTACGATGAGTACATTTACTACAAGTAGTCCATCAAAAACTTATAATTATTATGTTTACTCTGAGGATGAAAAGTGGTCTGATGCTTATACAATTGTAATTAACCGTTTACCTGCTAATGGTTCAGTTGGTCTTCAAAATTTAAAGGTTAATGGACAAGATGTATATGATACAAATGGTAATGCCTTTGCAAGTCAATTGTATACATCATCTCAAAATTTAGAGTATACATTAAATCTTGGTGCCGGAAGTAATTATGGTTCAACTGCTACCGTAACTGCAAATTTAATTTCAGGTATTGGAAATGCAAAATTAAATATTTCTCAAGATAATAAGCTATCATCTCAAAAGAAGGAAACAATCGTAGTAACTGCTACATCTGAAGATGGACTTGTTGTTGTAAAATATACAATTACTGTTTATACTGCAGATGAAGATAAGACAATTAGAGATTTCAGCTTACTTGATGCTGTTGCTTCAAATATTATAAATAATGTTGTTGGGTCTAATCCACAAGATTTAAAGGATGAAAATGGTAGTCAAGTATTTAACTATGCTAATGGTGATACCAATGTAGTTGCGACAATTAATTATGCAAATAGAGAAATTTTCTTCCAACTATTATTACAGTCATCAGCTGCTAGAATATATTATAAGTCTGGAAGCATTTGGAGACCAGTTACTACACAAGTTAATAATCAGCTTACATTAGTTGAAGGCTCAAATAAGTATTCATTCGGTATTGTAAGTGAGCTTGAGTATTTAAAGACTGGCGGACAAAATATTGTTCCAACTGATGTTTATACATTTGATCTAACACTTAATACTGGAGATACTGAAAATCGTTTAGCAACATTTGCAGCTACTATTGGTGGAGTTCCAATTCCAGCTAAAGAAATATTATTTAGTCCTGATAGTGATAATATAATAATTCAAAATATTAGTAATTATACTCAAACTTCCATGATAATAACTGTCAATGTTACAAAAATGTCTGCTAAATCTAGTGTTTATTTTCCTGATGATTTATCAAAAGATAAACTAACATATACTCGCTCTCTTACATTAGCTAGTCAAAATACTGAAACATTTAGTATTATGTGTGCACCAGAGAAGGGAAGTAATAAGACTTATACTGTCAATGTGATAAAAGGAAGCGCGACATTAGATGCTAATAATGATATAGGAAATGTTAGTATTAGCGGTTCAAAGCATGGTCAATATTATAATCAAGTTCCAACTGCTACAAATCAAACCAATCCAGAAATTATTACATTAGATGTTGGCGATACAAAAACAACTATTAATGTTGCTTTACCAGCAGGTTCTAAAGCTAGTCCAAAATTAAATGTTAAATCACCTACTGATTCATCATTCCAATCTGTATCTTTGACTAATGGAAGCTATAATCTTGATGTTTCAACAAGTACAACTCAAGCATTAGAATATTTACTTGAGGTTTATGCAACAGCTGAAAATCAAACTGATGGAACAAAGTATTATATTAAGGTCATTGTTCCAATAACCTCTGATAATTCTGGTCTTGATAATATTACTTCAACGGACCCAGATGTTGTAATTAGTGATATTCCGGGAACTGATAATAAGTTAATAGAAGCTAAGCCTGGTACAACTGATGTTCCAATTAATGTAACACCAGCTGATCCAAATGCTACAGTAACTATTACAACTCCAAATGGTTCAAATTTAACGTTTACACCTAACGGAACTGATTCATCACAAGGAATTGTTTCTGGTTTGAAGCCTGGAAATAATGAAGTTACAATTACAATTACAGCTCCAAATGGTGATGATTCAACTTATACAACAAATATTTGGGTTGATGAAAATCCTGATTTAGATAATATTGAAGTTTATGATGCTACTGATACTTCAAAATCATATGGATTAGATCCAATATATCAACAATCAACATTTAATTATGTTGTAAATGTTCCTTATTCAGTAAATTCTACAATTTTAAAGTATGCAATTTCTAATACAATTGATACTTCTAAGTTAAATATTAGATACTATCTTGGTTCATCATCTATTTCTAATACATTTAATTCTGCATTAGAAGCAGTTATTAACACAACAAATGACATAACTGTTAAATTGGTTGTTTCTCAAAATTATTCAAATGCAACACCTGCAAATCCTCTTGCAGCTGGTACAAGAACTTATACAATTGAGTTCAAAAAGGCTCTTCCTGGTACTGATCGTGATTTATTATCAATTAGTGCTAATGGAGATCCAGTTCCGGATAATGGTAATACACCATATGCTCCTGGTGAGTATGTGCTAGAATATGGTAGAAATCAGTCTTATGTTGATTTAACTAATATAACTTATAATGGTAAGTCAATTACTGTTACAAGTACTGATACAACATTAACTGCACTTACAAATGATAATAGTTCATATCGTGTAATGCTAAGTGCTGGTAAGGCTGTTACTGTAACCGTTATGGTAAATGCTGAAGATGCAACAGTAGCTCCAAATATTTACAAGTTTGTTTTAGTTGCTGCTAATAAGGATAAGGATGTTGCAAATCTAGAATTATTTGAAAATAATCAAACATATGTTGATATTAATAATAATTCATTAGTATTTAATGCAAATACTCCTCAATATCCATTCACAGCTAAAAATTCAACAAATGTATTAACATTAAGAATTACTAAGCCTCAATATTCAACTGTTGAAATTGGAGGCGTTGCTAAGAATGATTCTTATGGACAAACTACATATGATTATACAATTGACCTTTCTAACACTGTATCTCCTAATAAGTATACTGTTGATGTTAGATTGCTAAGTGAATATTATGTTGCTTATGGTCAAAATCAAGCAGATGCAAGTGATGCTTATAAGATTGAAATTGAGCGTCAAGCGCTAGATAATGATGCAACATTATCAAAGCTTGTTGTAACTATTGATGGTGTAGCTCAAACTATTTTTGCAACGAGAACACCTGAAGGAACATTTAATATTCCAAATGTTGGAAATGCTACTTCAATTAACGTAGAAGCAACTCCAACAAAGAGTACAACTAAGATTAATGGTTCATCTTCTAATCCATATACTAATTCATTTACTTTAGGTGGAAATACATCAAATGGATATAATTATCAAATTGTTCTAAGTTGTGTTGCTGAAGATGGTACACCTCAAAATTATGTATTAGAAATTTCACGTGGCCCTATTAATGCATCTGACGATAATGGAATTATTTTAATTGAGGTATTAGATTCAAATAATGCATATTATATTGCACAACAAGGAAATGCTGCAAATAATGTTCAACAATTTGATCAAACACAATTACCTTATACAATTACAATGCCATATGGTGCTAAATCATACACGATTAATGCACAAATTCTACAAGGCTCATATGCAAAACTTTATATTACTGATGGTACTGGAAGCAATGATGTCCAAACCGCATCTCGTCAGTTCCAAATTGCATCAACTATGTATGGTACAACTATTACTCATAAGGTTTATGCTATAAGTGATAGTGGTATTAAAGGATTGGAATATACAATCACTATTAAGTTTGAAGAACCAAATGTTGATAATTCTTTAAAGAGTTTAACAGTTGATAGCGATGAGCAAATTACATCTACTACACCAAACAATCCGACATTTACGATTAGCAGACCTAATAGTGTTACAACTGTTGATATTGCTGCAATTGTAAGTGATCCAACTGCAACAATTGCATCTAATAGTCATTTAGGTCGTCTATCATTAGTAGAAGGTCAAAATGTATTTAATGTAACTGTAATTGCACAAAATGGAGATCAACAAACCTATACTATTATTGTAAATCGTGACTATGCAAATCCAACATTAATGGATTTAGGTGTAACTGGTGAGGCATTATTAGATTATGATACAAAGAAAGTAACTACATTTGAACCAAATACAACAAAGTATTTTGTAAGAGTTCCATATACAAAAGAGACTGCTGATATATATGCATATTCATCAAGTGTTAGCGATGTAATTTTAGGTACAGGAACAAAGAATCTTCTTGTAGGAGATAATAAGTTTACAGTTAAGATTACAAGTGTGCATGGTACTACAACTGAATATGAGCTTCATATTTATCGTCTTCCAGAAGAAACTATGAATGCTTCTCTTGATTGGCTAAAAGTATTCCAAGTTGGTGCTGATAAGAGCAATCTTATGGATGGTTCTGATCGACTTGAATTAAAGGATGAAAATGCTAAAAAGATTTCAGACGTATTTAATTCTGATAAGATTTACTATGGAGTTTATAATGTAAATGGTAAAGTTGGCTTATTAGATGTTAAGTATGACACTGTAGTTCATGGTAATGAATTTTATGATTCTCCAGTTGTTACTGTATTAGGTGCAGATAATCTTCATATCGGTAAGAATCAAGTAGTAATTCTTGTTACTGCACCAGATGGAATTCATCAAAAGGCATATGTTATTGAAGTAGAACGTGATGACATTGCTTATAATGTTCTTGAAGATCAAATTGAATCTGATGGATATACTCTTGAAAAAGTAGTAGACAAGCTTGAATATAATATTAACATTGGTAAGAAGAAGATATCTGAAGTTGATTTCTTATCATATATTGAAGCTTTAAATGCTACAGGCGATAATGCTGAACAAGAACTAGAAATTACTTATAAAACAAACATTGAAAATAATCCTGATGATGTAATTATTGAAATTGCAACTAAAGATGGAATTACAAAACAAGTTATTTTCCATGTTGAATCTACAAGTAATCATAATAATGCAGACTTCTGGACATTCTTCCCACTTATTATCTTATTAATTATTGTCTTAATTATTTTGATTATGATTTTAATTTCTGTTAATAAGGATAAGTATGGAAAGATTACTAGAAAGGCTGACAAGAAGTCAGATAAGAAAGAAAAAGCAGCGAATAAATAAGTTAAAGGAGGATTACTATAATGTTAGATAAAGTGTTGTTTCAAATAGGAAGCTTCGAAGTAACAGTTTTAGTGGTCGTCCTTGTAGCCTTATTAATAGTCTTACTTGTTGCTGCAATGGCTTTTTGACAAAACTATATCATACAAGTAAGATTATCAAGGCTAATGGATGCTGAAAGTGCTAAGCATAACCACGAAGGTTTTGTTACATTATTGCGCAAACGCAAGAAAAAAATACTAAAGAACTCTCGTCAAGTTTCCCCAGCTATTGTTATCTTTTCGCTAGATAACCTTGGTGGGGTCTACGTGGGCTATAAAAATCAAAGACTTTTAATGCGTACAATTTCTGATGTATTTACAGAAGGTCTAAAAAAACAAGAATTTGTAACTCGTATTGACTTTTCTAAATTTGGTTTAATTGTAACTGATAGAAATCGAGAAGAGGTAAAGGAATTCATTTTAAAATGTATTGAACGTTTAAATGAAATAGAATTTCCTAATTATGGCTATTATACCTTTGATGTAACATGTGCTGTATATGAAGCGGTTCCTCTTGAAAATCCTAAGGATGAGGTTGCTCTTGCAATTCAAACACTTAAATATGCAGTTGTTAAGGATGGTAATATTTATTACTATTCGCAAGACGTTCTTGATAAGGTAAATAAGTTAGAAGAAATCAATGCTTCTAAAGAAAGTGCGATGGAAGAAGGATGTATTATTCCTTATGTTCAACCTAAGGTTGATTTTAAAACTGGTAAAGTTGTTGGTGGAGAAGTATTAGTTCGTTGGATTAATGATGATGGTTCAATCAAATATTTCCCTGATGAATTTGTTCCTTTGTTTGAATCAAATGGATATATTCGTCAAATTGATTTAAAAATGTTTGAAGCAGCATGTATAATTCTTCAAAATGCAAAAAACACCGGCCATGACATTGTCGTATCAACTAATTTTTCAAAACTCACATTAAATAGTTTAAGAAAAATAGATCAACTTCTTGAAATCACCACAAAGTATGGTGTTAATCCTTCAAGTATTGAAATTGAAATTACGGAAAGTGAATTTGTATCAACAAATCAAGCATTTACAGCTTCAATTTTAAGATTACGTCAAGCGGGCTTTAGAATTGCTATGGATGATTTTGGAAAAGATTATTCTTCATTATCATTACTTACAGAAAATCGTTTTGATACTATTAAGGTTGATAAATTCTTCTTTGAAAATAGCTTAGCTACAGACAAGGAGAAAAATATTGCCAAAAATATTATTAATCTATTATCATCAGTTGGTTGTAAGATTTGCCTTGAAGGAATTGAAACTTTAACATGTCTTGACTATCTTGCAACTGTTAATCGTCAGGTTTTATTACAAGGCTATTATTTTTCAAAGCCTATTCCTGAAGTTAAGTTCGAACAGTTCCTTGATACTATTTTCCCATTCAATTATCCAGTTGATAGTGATAAAATAAAGCCACAGGTTATTGTGCAAACGGTTGAAGTAGAAAAGAAGGGTGTAGATGCTACTGATACAGATACTAATAATCATACAACAATCAATGTCACTACAAATACCCAAAATGAAGCTCTAGATTCATTGAAAGCTCAAATGTCTGAAATGCAAAGGAAGTTTGAACAACAACTACAAGAACAGCGTGAGTTGACTCATAAACGAGATATAGAGCTTATGCAACAGCAGCTTGAATTTATTAAAAAGACACAAGAAATGCAAGCTAAGAATAAGCCTGTCGAGCTTGAAACTCAATTGATTGATAATCGTGAGGATGATAGAGTTAAACGACTTAAGGAACAACTTGATGAACTTGAGCGTGAACGCGAACGAGATCGTCGCGAAAGAGAACGTGAAAGAGATAGAGAGCGTGATTCTTATCGCGATAGAAGAGATTATGATGATTTACAACAACAAATACGTGATTTAAAAAATCAACAAAATAATAATGGTCCTATGGGATATCCATACCCATATCCTCCATATGCACCATATCCTTATCCATACCCATATCCTCAGCAGCAACAACCTCAACAAAATATAGATGTTGATGCTTTAATTGAGAAATTATCAAAGAAGCAAAAGGAACAGGTTGATAGTGCTATGGATGAAATGAAGGCTCAAAATCAATCACTTCAGGATCGTCTTGATGCTGAACGTAAAGAGCGTGAGGAACTTGAAGCTATGCTAAGAGATATCCAAACTAAGGGTGAAGAAGAGGAAGCTGATGAGGCTGAACAAGAGCGTGAGCAAGAAGAGGCTGATAAGGCTTTAACACTTGATGTTGATGCCCTTCCTGTTGATGATGATAACGATACAGATGAGGATGCTGATAACGATGCAGATGATGATACAAATTCTGAAAATGAAGAGCCAGTAGAAAAGTCTGAATTAACTCTTGAGCAAATCGAAGCCTTAGTTAAAAATTATCAGGATAGATTCCAAGAGGATTGGATGAGTCATGCTAAGGAAGAACTTCAAGGTGGATTTGATGAGCTTGTCAAAGGTTTAAGGTTCTATAAGCTTCAAAATGCTGAAAGAAAAACCTTTGTTGATAAGGTTAAAAAGCTTTCTCCTGAGGTTAAGCAAATATATAACATCGTAAAGAATGAATTTATGAAATATAATGGTGTAACTAATAAGCTTACAAATTCTTGTGATGTTTTATATAAGGGTCGAAATCAAATTGCAAAGATTAATTTTACTAAATCAAGGGTAAGATTATATCTTGGACTTGATCCTAATAATGCGGAATATGCCAAAATTCCACATAAGGATTTATCAAACAAGCGTGCTCATGCTAGAACGCCATTCTATATGCTACTTAAATCACCACTTTCAGTTAAACGAGCTAAAAAGCTTATTGCTGATTTAATGGTAATGCATAACTGTGAGGAAAATTTAAATTATAAACCTATAGATTATGCGACTAAGTATAAATTCTTTAAAAAGGATCAAAAAAAGTAATTTAAAATATGGTTGTGAAAACTGCTTTTAAAGTAGAATTTCACAACCTTTTTTATTTACAAAAATGCTTCATAGAAGAAAATGAAAAAAGTTATAATATACAAATTTTATTGAATTTTATCAAAAATTTAAAAATCAAGAGTTGGTGTTGATAAATGCCACTGCTTGAAATTCGTAATGAAGGATAAGGAAATAGCTGATGTACTGGCTTACTAGTTGAAGAAGTAAATAATATGTAATAAAGAATATAGAGGTATTTAATAATACTGTATTAATTAAAGGATACCTCTTTTTTTGCTCATAAGCATTAAAATGCCTAAATTTGCTAATATTTTTATTTAGTGTTATAATGTGTAATAGGATATTGATAATTTTAGCAAAAAAGAGGCGATGTTACGTGAATAAGAAATTTATATATATATCAGCTAGTGTTTTAGTAGCTACTGCTGCTTTCCTTGCTGTTTTTTTACCAATAAAATTCAATAAAGCAAAAGATAATAGTAAAATTACATCTGGAAGTTTGGTTAATGCAAATGGTGCTAAATTGAGCTGGGATGAACTTTTAAATGAAAAGTCTGATACTGATAGTGGTAAAAATAAAATAGTTGTTGAAGAGAATGTTATTACTTATGTTGATTCAGCCTTAGATGGTGAATTGACTCTTCCTACCTCCATTGTAGGAATCGGCGCAAACGCCTTTAAATATTCTAAACTTCAAGCAGTTAATTTTAATGAGGGCTTGGTAACAATTGGTGTTGATGCTTTTTTAGAATCATCTTTAATAAAGCTTTCTTTACCAAGCACGGTAACAACCATTGAAAAGGATGCTTTTTGGAATTGTACAAGCTTAACTAATATTACATTAAATGATGGTCTTCAGGTTATAGGATATAACGCTTTTTATAATTGTCAATTTACCTCTTTAATAATTCCATCATCTGTAACGACTATCGAAGAAGGCGCATTTATTAATTGTAATAAAATCATAGGAACGGTTACGCTTCCTCAAAATATTACTGTAATAAAAAATAGTACATTTAAAGGCTGTAGCAGTGTAAAAGAGTTTGTATTAGGAAATGTTGAAAATATTGAATTTCAAGCATTTTTAGAATGTACATCATTAGAAAAAATTAATTTGCCTAGCACATTAACAAGTATTCAAGATGATGCATTTAGAGATTGTACTAAGCTTAGTTCACTTGCATTTCCAATTGCACTTCAAAGTATTGGCTCACACACCTTTGATGGTTGTAGATCATTAGAAACGGTAACCTTAAATCAAAATATTGCAAAACTAGGAGTTGCCACATTTAGTAATTGCATTAGCTTAAATTCAATTAATATACCACAAGCAATCAATTCAATCCCTGATTCATGCTTTTATGGATGCAGTTCATTAACAAGTATTGATTTAAGTAGTGTAGAAATAATTGGTTATAACGCATTTTTTGGCTGTAAGAACGTAACATTTGTATTAGATGATAATGAGAATGTTCATTATGTTGCATCAAAGGATAAGGATTTTTCTTCGTTAGAACAAATATCAAACGATAAATTTAAAGAATATGCTTTAAAAAATTATTATATAAAAAAAGTAGAGGGTAAAATAAATGAAAATAATTAAGAAACTTATTTCCTTTACAACAGTAATTTTTAGCTTATTTTTTATCATTAGTTGCTCTAAAACAGCTTCAACAACATCTAGCATCGAATTGTTAAATATCGAAGCTTCAGGCATTAATAATGAAACAGTTTATCAAGGCTTTAGCTATTCTAAGTCTTCATCTGTAATAATTACAGCCACTTTTAGCGATGGAACTGAAAAAAATGTAACAAATGATGCTAAATTTGGTAAAATTTCAACCTCAAAAGTAGGACCTGTTGAACAAAATGTAAACTATACATTTAATGGCAAAACAGTTTCTACAACATATGAGGTTTTAGTTTTAGATTACAGCTCACAACGAATTAATCTTGATACAGCTAATGTAAAAACAATTTATAATTTAAATGAAAAATTAACTCTTAATAATTTACGTGTTACAGCATTTTATCCTAATGGTGCTCAAATCAAAGTATCACAATATGATGTAGAATTAACGGATATTTATAATGTTAAATGCGATATTAATAAGACGTTTATTCATGATGGTGTTTATGATGTTAAAATTTCATATCAAAATTGTAATTCAAGTTTTTCGATTATGGTATATAATGATGAAATGACATCATTCCATTATAAGGTAAGTAATTCTCTTGATTATGAAAAAAATCAAAATGTTAATTTTTTAAATGGAAAAGATTTATTTAAGTCTTTATATGCTAATGTTTATATGAAGGGTGAGAATTGCACATATGATTATAATGCTTTGACATATAATGAAATGAATTATGAAGCATCTCTTAAAATTAAATCTTCTATCTCAAATGAAAAAACAGATGGGTTAACTATTGCTGTTACAAGACCAGTTAAAGTTGTAATGCTTATAAGACTTGATGCAAATACATTATCTATTCGTGACAGTAGTGAAATGGTAATAAAAAGATATGGTATTACTTCAGGTGTTGGCTATGTAAGCTTTGAACTTGAAGCTGGTACTTATACTATTTCATCTGTTGATAGTTATGCCTATATTTATGATTTATACTTTGTGTATGATTCGGATTTAAATTTAAAAAAATATGATACGATTGAAATTGATAAATCATCTTTAAAGGATGAGTATCATTATAATGATTCATTTGATGTTAATAACTTTAAGGTTAATGGCATTATTGGATCTTCTAAGGAAGTTCTTGATGTAAATAATTATAGAATTCAATTATATTATAAAGGAAATGAAGTTTCAGACTTTAGTTTTGAGGGTGAATATCAAATAAAATTATCATATATAGGTAACGATTTATGCGATGAACCAGTTAAAAGATATTCTATTAATTTTAACTTTACAGATATGGATAAATTATATTTAAGCAAAATTGTTGTTAATGGGGTTTTAGTTGATATTTCTAAAAATCAATTTAGTTATTATATTATTGTTGATAAAGATATAACTGAAGTTTCATTGGAACTTGAAAGTGTTGGAGACGGTATTATTACGGTTAATGGAATTGAATATACGAAAGGTATGAAAGTTTCAATAGGTAAAGAAAGTATAAAAATTAACGTAACGGATGGCTCTCGAACAACCGGATATGAATTAATAATTAGGGAATGACTTGGAGATGTTTGAATGAAAAAAATTGTCAATTGGTTTTTGTTTGTTGTAATTTTAGTTTGCATGTTAGTTGCATTTGGATTGATTATTTTCTACAATAATAAAAATTATAAAACAAAAATCACTGAGGTTTTAATGCATGATATTGTAATAGTTGATATTAATGCCATGTTGTAAGCCTAACTTTAAACAAGAATGAAGTATTGTTCTTTTGGAAAGATGAAATTATATGTATTTAGTAGAAATATCAACTATGTGCTTGCATTAAATGGATAATATAGCAAGTTAGCAATAACAATTTTTCAATATTTGAAAAAAATAAAATGAGAGGAGGATGTTGAGTTTTGTTATCTGCTCGACAAAATATATATGAGATATGGATTTTTTCCTAAAACGATGTGGAAGCTATTTAATGGAAGTTTTAAAAGACAGCTTAAGAAAGAATTACATGAACCTAAAGTAGGTACTGTAATGAAGAATGCCAAAAAACGCTATAAGGAAATTGTTGAATCAATTCAAGAGTTTGATAAAGGAGATAGATTCCTGTTTAATATTTTAAGCTGTGCTATGCTTTCTTCAGTTTTATTATCAGTAACAAATCATTATACAGTATCAGAAATTACAAGTTATTATAGTAAAGCTATGAATACAAAGATGTTAAGGAAAACAGTAAAGAAGAGTACTGCCTATACAGCAAAAGGTAGGGAGATATTAAAAAATCAGGCTAAAAATAGTGAACTTCAGTCTAATCCTTATTCTTGGGTATTTGAAATTCAAGATGGTGAAAATCTAAATGAATATACAGCAACCTTTAAAACATGTGGCATTTGTCATTTGATGAAGGAACTTAATCTTGAAGAATATATTCCTGCAATGTGCGCTTTTGATTATGATATGGCTAAATTAAATAATACCGAATTTTCAAGACAATATACACTTGCATCGGGTGGTCCTTATTGTGATTGTCATTATAAGCATAATGGTAAAATAAAAAAATAACAAAAATAAAGGCCGAATGAAAAAAAGGAAATAACAAAATAAAAAAGGTAATGAATTTAATGAAATTATTAGTGATTTTACTTTAAGTTGATTGCTTTCTTTTTAATATTTAAAATATAATATACAATTTTTTTATTTCAAAAATTGACAATTTTACCAAGAAAAAGTATAATAATTTATGCAAAGCAGTAGCAATACTGTGACGCAAAGCTATAGGGTCTTTCTAAGATAGCCAGTTGCACAAGCAAGGCTATCTTTTTTCATTTATATATGCTAAAATTGTTGTGGAGGTTTTACTATGCGTGTAAGAGATACAAAAATATATATATTATTGACAGCATTAGTGTTCTTAATGGTAGTAACATTTAATATTTTTTACATTTCAAGTTTTACCACCCGAGCAAAAGAATTAACTTATAGTGATGCTATTAATGAAACTAAAAGTAACTTGATAAGTGTTTCTGAAAGAATAATTTATTATGAGCATGAATTTGAAACTAGTAATTATACTAATGTTGAATTAATCGAAAATCCTAAGGATAATTATATGGGATTATTTGATTATTCTAATTATGGTAATGTAGCTACAGCTTTGTTAAACTCGCAGGATATAGAGACAATTAATGCAGTTAATAAATACTATTTGTATATTGTTATAGATGACAGGCTAGGAAGATTAGATTTAGAACGTATTTTTGAGCCTGTTTCAAAACAAGGCTTTTATCTATTTAAAGGCTTAAACGGAGAGTATGTATATAGTGATTTAAGCTATGATCATTTTTTTACATATGTAGCTCCTGATGATTCAGACACCTTTACAAATATGAAAAGCAAAATAGAAAATAAAGAAAATTTTGCCAATTTTGTTCGAATTGATGATGAAACCAAAATTGCATCTGGTATTAGTTTTGGAAAGGATTTTTATTTTTGTCAGTTTTTTGATTTGAATGAATATAAAACAAAAACTAAAGGTGTTGTAGTAATGGGCTTTATTTTGTCAGGTGTTATGGCATTAGGAATGGCAAGTATTATTTTGGTGTCAATTTATGCATTGCACAAGCAAAACAAGCTTATATCAATTTCAAGACGTGCTGCAAGACGCAGTGATGCTATTATTATTCGTGCGACAAGAAGTGGTCGTATTTTTGAAATAAATCATAACATTCCAGATTTAAATGGTAAAACATATAAAAATATTTTTGATTTCAAAACTGAAAATGATGAAAAATTTAAAGAATTAATAAAAAAACAAGATAATATCATGGCTTGTTTTGACGGAAAAGAAACTAAAAGATATATTGATTTTACAATATTTAAGTATAATTATACTTATTACCTTGTTGGTCGTGATATAACCGATGCGTATTTAAATAATGAAAGATTAAAGGAGTTAACAAGTAAAAATGCTATAACAGGTTTACCTAATTATTTCTCCCTTGTGGCAAATTATACTAAAATTAAACAGGAAAGTTTAAATAGAGTAATTACATTTTTATTAATTGATTTAGTTGAACATGAAGAAATAAGTAGTGTATTTGGAACCCCGACATATAATGCAATTCTTGATGAGGTAGCTAGTCGTATTCAAAAAACAATCGGGCAAAACAATCTATATCAAATTGAGAATAATTTGTTTCTTTGCACGCTTAATGCTAATATGAAGGAAGAAAATGGAAAGATGATTGAGGATTTAATTAATAATCTTCATCAAACAATTGAAATAAAAAATAATACATTGTATGTTAAATATAAATTTTCTTCTTATGATGTCATAAATGTATCTAAAACAAATATTTCTCTTGACGATATTATTGATTCATTAAAGGTAACTCTTGATGTAGCCTTAAAATCAATTAATCGTGATTATATTAAATATGATGCTACAATTCAAAATATGATTAATCATCGTAAGCAAATGCAAGAGGATTTAGTTAAGGCCTTAGAAAATAATGAATTTATGATGTATTTCCAACCTCAATATGATGTTCTTGAAAATCGTATTGCTGGCTTTGAGTCATTGATACGTTGGAATAATCCTAAATATATTAATATCTCTCCTCAAGAGTATATTGAACTTGCTGAGAAGAATGGTTTAATTATTGAAATAGGTAACTTTATTGTAAAAGATGTATTTAAAAATGCTAAATTATTTGAACCATATGGAATTGCTATATCTATAAATGTTTCTCCAGCTCAGCTTTTCCAGGCCGGATTTGTTGGATTTTTATTAGAGGAATTTGAAAAGAATAAGCTAAAACCGGGCTCAATTGCTGTTGAAATTACAGAAACATTCTTAATGGAAAACTTTAGTGTTGTTATTGAAAAACTTAACATTTTACGAAATCACGGCTTTAGAATTCATCTTGATGACTTTGGTACGGGGTATTCATCCTTGCAGTATCTTAAGGAGCTTCCAATTGATACGATAAAAACAGATAAGGAATTTATTAAAAATCTTGAGAATGATAAGACTTCACAACTTATTATTAAAGGAATTATTGGAATGGCTAAGTCAATTAATTTATCCGTAATATCGGAAGGTGTTGAAACAAAGGGGCAAGCTGAAATTTTAAAGCGAGCAGGGACTAATTATTTCCAAGGATGGTTAATCTCTAAGGCTGTCCCACTTGATAAAGCTCTTGATATGGCTAAAAATGGTGTAGATATTAATATGAAAGGTAAGTGATATAATGCTTGCGACAAATGCATTTAATATTGTAATTACAATTACCGTAATTCTTATTATTGGTAGTTTGATTTATTTATTAATAAGATTAATGCTTCATAATGAGGCGAGATATCGAGAAGATAAAAATATTCTTACGGCTGATATGATTCCTAATTCCAAGATGAAAGGAATAGTTGATAATTATATTGCTCGTGTTGGTAAATTTGGTTCTTTTTATGTTATGCAAATTGATATTGATAACTTTAAAGGGTTAAATGAATTATATGGTCCTTCAAGATGTGATCAGGTTTTGCAGGAGCTTTCATATCGCATTACTAGTGGAGTTGAGCATTCGGTTGTCTCTCGTCTTAATGATGATAAAATATTTGTTCTTGTTAAGGATGATGTTAATTATGCGACCGTTGAGGAAGATGTATCTAATTTAATCGTGAAGTTAAAACAGACATACGAAAATGGCCATCAAACACCAGTTAATTTAACTGTGTCTGTTTCAATTGCATTATATCCTACTTGTGGAACAACCTATAAGGCCCTTTTAAGATCACTTGAATTAACTAATTACGTTGTTAAACGTAATGGTGGAGATAATTACATGATTTACTCATCTGATATTGATAGTAAAGAAACTTCGAATATGGATTATTTCAATGAAATTAGAACGGCAATTGATGATGGACAATTTTGTCTTTATTATCAACCAATTATTGATATAAGACAAAAAAAGCTTTTAGGTTTTGAAACCTTTTTAAGATGGAATCATCCAACCCAGTGTGTATTACCACCAGATAAATTTATTAAGATGCTTGAAACTAGTGGAGATATTAATTATATCTCTAAATGGGGTGTAGAGCAAATCGTAACTAAAATGGGTGAAATCCAATCTCACATTGGCGCCAATGATTTGATATACACGAATAATATTTCAACTAAACAGCTTATGTCAGATACTTTAGTAGAGGAACTAAAAAAGCTACTTCATAATACTAAGGCAAATCCTCATAAAATAGTTTTGGAAATTGAAGATTATATGATGTATGATAAAATGGATCAAGTAAAGCTTAACTTATTAAGACTTAGAGATTTGGGCTTTAGAATTAGTGTTGATGGTCTTAAGCTTGATTATGCAGCCTTATCTCAAATTGAAAAGGAACCAATTGATATTATTAAACTAGATAGATCATTCCTTAAGGATATTAATAATAATAAAATGAAGGAAAAATTTGTTGAGATGCTTGTAGATTCAGCTGAACACATGCATCGTATGGTAATAGCAGAAGGTGTTGAGGTATATGATCATATTTTATATCTTGAAAAAAATAATATTCAATATGGTCAAGGTTATTATTTCTCAAAGCCTTTTGAAGATAAATTTGTTTATGAGTTCATTGTTAACAAGGATTTTGAAGATAAATTAGATTTAAAGCATGCTAATTTGGTAGCTAACAATTTGAGTGAAGCTAAAGAAGTAGAGACTTTGCAAGAAAAAGCCAATACCCAAAAGCAAGTCGATGATGAAGGCTCATCAGATAATATAACAATGTAATTAATAAAACCTCTAGTATTTTTGCTAGAGGTTTTATTATGTGGATTAAGTTAAATCATCGTAAGAAAAAATAAAAAGATTTTAAGCTTATTTTTTAACTCTATTT